>CEUZ01006079.1_pt1 | contig 20713 bp, 20 predicted proteins | sample 361511 | NCBI WGS metagenome assembly CEUZ01 (sample SAMEA2622822, study PRJEB7988) | marine metagenome | biome: marine biome (ENVO:00000447); feature: surface water layer (ENVO:00002042); material: "saline water (ENVO:00002010), including plankton (ENVO:xxxxxxxx)" | depth 5 m
GCGTCACAGATGTATAAAATAATAATTTTTTAAAGTATATAATGATTGAATGGGATCAGTAATACCGCTTAAAAAATCTGCAAATTCAGCATACTTAGATTTAAAGAGTCTTCTTAACGGTAAACTTGATTCTGTTGAAAAACTAATCAATACAAAACTTCAAAGTAATGTGGATCTGATCAAAAAAATGAGTGATTACCATTTAAGTTCAGGTGGAAAAAGAATTCGTGCTTTATTAACAATGGGTTCAGCAAAACTTGGTGGCTATTCTAAAGGAAAAAGAGATGTGAATTTAGCGGCATGTGTTGAGCTTATTCATAGTGCAACTTTACTACATGATGACGTGATTGATGAAAGTAAAGTCAGAAGAGGAAATAAAACTACAAACGCTATTTGGGGCAATCAGTCTTCAATTTTAGTTGGAGACTATCTATTGAGTAGATGTTTCGAGATGATGGTAGATGATGGAAACTTAGAAGTTTTAAAACTTTTATCTTCAACCTCATCTAAAATTGCTCAAGGTGAAGTTATGCAGCTTCAATACAAAGGTGAAGCAGATCTTCTAGAGGAGAATTATATTAAAATAATAGGTTTAAAAACTGCAGCTCTTTTTGCTGCCGCTACAAGAGTAGGCGCCTGTGTTTCAAATTTAGATCAAAAAAAGAAAGATGCATTAGAGTCTTATGGTAAAAACTTGGGTTTAGCATTTCAAATAGCTGATGATGCTTTAGATTATTTTTCTAAAGAAAAAATTTTTGGAAAACAAATTGGAAAAGATTTTTTTGAGGGAAAAGTAACCCTTCCAATTATAATTATATTTCAAAAGGCAAATGCTATTGAAAGAACTTTTTTAACAAATATTTTTAAGAAAGAAATAAGAGAAAAAAATGATTTTGAGGACACTCTAAAATTAATTAAAAAATATAGAGCTTTAGAAACTACTTTTAAAAGAGCAGAGTATTTTGTTAATGTATCTTATGACGCTTTAGGAATATTTGACAATTCAAATGAAAAGAGTGTTTTGCAAAATCTTACCGGGTTTAGTCTAAATAGATCTTTCTAAGGGTAGAGTATTTCTCTAACCCAATTTCCATTCTCTTTTTTATAATTCAATCTTTCATGAATTCTATTTTTAATCTCTAACCAAAACTCTATATTATTTGGCTCTACTCTCCAACCAGACCAGTGGGGTGGCCTTGGAACATTTTTTTCATCTGGATATTTTTTTTCAAACTCTTTAATTTTATCTAAAAACTCATTTCTGTTTTTCATAACTTGTGATTGTGAAGATGCCCATGCTCCTATCCTGCTACCATATGCTCTTGAGCTATAGTATTTGTCAGCCTCATCATCGTTTATAACCGCTGCTTTTCCCGAAACCCTCACTTGTCTTCTGAGGCTCTTCCAATGAAAACACATTGATGCTTTTGGGTTCTTTTTAAGATCGTTTCCCTTTTTGCTTTTAAAATTAGTATAAAAGACAAAGCCCTTTTCACTTAATCCTTTTAACAAAACCATTCTTACGCTTGGGAGTCCATTGGGGCTCGAGGTTGCCAATGACAAAGCATTTGGATCGTTAATTTCGCTTTTTTCTGCATCAGCAAACCATTTTTTAAATAAAACTATAGGATTTTGCTCATCTTCAAAGCAAGCGTCTAAACCTAACGAATTTTGGCCACTTTTTTGATTCATAAATTATATAAAATAATTTATACATTAATTATCGATGTCTTTTAATACTTTTGGAAAAATATTTAGGTTTACCACATGGGGAGAGTCCCATGGACCGGCAATTGGCTGTATTGTGGATGGTTGCCCTCCAAATATAAGCTTAACAGAAAAAGACATACAAAAAGACATGGATAGGAGAAGGCCTGGAAATAGTAAATTTGTCTCACAAAGAAAAGAATCCGATAAAATTGAAATTTTATCTGGAATATTTAATGGAAAAACGACAGGGACTCCAATATCAATTTTGATACGGAACGAAGATAAAAGGTCTAGAGATTATGAGTCTATTAAAAATAAATTCAGGCCTGGACATGCTGACTTTACCTATTTTAAAAAGTATGGGATTAGAGACTATCGTGGAGGAGGTAGGCAATCTGCAAGAGAGACAGCTTCAAGGGTAGCTGCTGGCGGCATCGCCAAAACAGTATTAAAGAATTTGTTGGGAAAAAAATTTAGTTTGGTAGGTGGGGTAACTCAACTAGGTTTAATGTCTTGTAACAGAAGTAATTGGAGTAATAAGGAAATAAGAAGAAATCCATTTTTCTGCCCAGACAAAAAATCTGTTAAACTTTGGGAGAGATATCTTTCTGCTGTAAGAAAATCTGGTTCTTCTTGTGGAGCAATTATAGAGTTAAGAGTTAATGGTGTTCCTGCAGGACTTGGGTCTCCGATTTATTCAAAACTAGACGCTGATATAGCATCTGGATTGATGAGTATTAATGCTGTCAAAGGGGTAAATATAGGCTCAGGTATGAGTTCCGCATATTTGTCTGGAGAAGAAAACTCCGATGAAATGAGATCAGGCTCTGGAAAAGTAAAATTTAAAAGTAATAATGCCGGAGGAATACTTGGAGGTATATCGTCTGGACAAGAAATAATTGCCTCTTTTGCTGTCAAACCAACATCGTCAATAATTAACAGCAGAGAAACAATAGATAAAAAAGGTAAAAATACTAAAATTTCAGTAAGAGGTCGTCATGATCCTTGTGTTGGTATAAGAGCAGTTCCTATAGGAGAAGCAATGATTGCGTGTATATTATTGGATCACTACCTTATGAATAGAGCGCAATGTGGTTAGGATAAATTCTTATTTTTTGCTATAACTAGATTAGAATTTAAAACACTTTCAACTTTTTCAACTATACTGTCACAGTCTAATCCAGCTTCTTTATACATTTTTTCAGGTGTGTCTTGGTCCAAAAACTTATCTGGTAAAATCATTGATCTGAACCTTAAGCCTTTGTCAAAAAATTCTCTGTCCGATAAAAATTTTGTAACATGTGAACCGAATCCACCTATTGACCCCTCTTCTATTGTTATTATAGAATCATGATTTGAAGCTAATTCAATTATAGTTTTTTCATCCAAGGGTTTTGCGAATCTTGCATCAAAAATAGTTGTCGTTATTCCCTTTTTTTTAAGAATCTCAGAAGCTTTTTTGCACTCATAAAGCCTTGCACCAAAATTTACAATAGCTGCGTGTTTGCCTGTTGAAATTATTCTCCCTTTTCCAATTTCAAGGACTTCGTTTAATTTTGGTAATTCAGTACCCACTCCTGTTCCTCTTGGATATCTAAAAGCTGATGGTCTGTCATTAATATTTACTGAAGTATTAATCATTCTAACCAGCTCAGCTTCATCGCTTGCTGCCATAACTATAAAGTTAGGCAAAGTTGATAGATAAGTTATATCAAAAGAACCGGCATGTGTTGGCCCATCTGAGCCCACTAAACCGGCTCTATCTATGGCAAATCTAACTGGTAAAGATTGAATAGCAACGTCATGTACGACCTGGTCATATGCCCTTTGCAAAAAAGTTGAATAGATTGCAGCAAATGGTTTGTAACCCTCTGTTGCTAAACCTGCAGCAAATGTTACACCGTGTTGCTCAGCAATACCTACGTCAAACATTCTTTCTGGAAATTTTTTTTCAAACAAGTCTAAACCTGTGCCTGATGGCATAGCTCCTGTTATTGCTACAATTTTTGTATCATTTTCAGCATGTTTTATTAATGTATTTGCAAAAACTTTTGTATATGAAGGTGTTTCTGATTTTGCTTTGGACTGTTCACCAGTTAGTACATTAAATTTTGAAACACCATGATATTTGTCACCAGCTTCTTCTGCAGGTTTGTAGCCTTTTCCTTTTTTTGTAATAGCATGAATTAATATTGGACCATTGTATTTAGAATTTTTTATGTTTTCCAGAATTGTTACTAAATTGTTTATATCGTGCCCGTCTATAGGTCCGATATAATAAAATCCAAGTTCGTTGAAAAGAGTGCCACCTGTTACAAAACTTCTTAGCATATCTTCGGCTCTACCAGCACTTTTTGAAAATCTTTTTGAAAAAGATGAAAATATTAGTTTGATTGTTTCTCTTAAACTAAAGTAAATTTTTCCTGACAAAAGCCTTGCTAGATATTTGCTCATAGCACCTACCGGTCGAGCTATGGACATATCATTGTCGTTTAATATTACTATTAACTTAGACTTCATCGCACCAGCATTGTTCATTGCCTCATATGCCATTCCAGCACTCATGGCTCCGTCACCTATTACTGCAACCACATTATTGTTATCATTAGATAATCTTTTAGCTGTTGCCATTCCTAAGGTTGAAGAGATTGACGTAGAACTATGAGCAGCACCGAAAGGATCGTATTCGCTTTCCGACCTTTTAGTAAAACCTGAAAGACCTCCGCCTTTACGAAGAGTTTTTATCCTGTTTTTTCTTCCCGTAATTATTTTATGAGGATAACACTGGTGGCCAACATCCCATACCAATTTATCCTGAGGAGTATTAAAAACATAATGTAATGCTACGGTTAATTCTACAACCCCGAGTCCTGCTCCCAAATGTCCTCCAGTTTCTGAAACAACATCGATCAATTCTGCACGAAGTTCCTTGGACACTTGTTCTAATTGATTTTTTTTAAGTTGTCTTAAATCAGCGGGGTAATTAATTTTATCTAGTAGCTTTTCGGTCATTAATAGCTTCTGTCTAATATAAATTCAACAGTTCTAATAAGTTGTTTAGATCTATTGCCATATTTTTTTAATTTAACTATTATCATTTTTTTTCTCTTTAAAGCAAACTCTAATGTTTTTTTGTAACCTAACAAATTTATAAGTGTTGATTTTCCTTTCCTTTTATCTTTGTTAACAGATTTTCCTACATTTTTTCTGCTGCCTTTAATGTCTAAAAGATCATCTGCAATTTGAAATAAAAGACCAAGTTCCTCACCAATTTTTTTCATATTTCTAATTTTTTTTTTATCTGCTCCAGAAATTACTGCAGGAGCCAAACAGCAAAATTGAAATAACTTTCCAGTTTTTTTCTTTTGCATATTTATAATTTTTGAGATGCCTAAATTTCTTTTTTCATAACTCAAGTCTAAAAATTGACCGCCAGCTATTCCGGTATGTCCTGCATATTCTGCCAATTTTTTTGAGAGAAATATTTTTATACTTGATTTGATATTATAACTTTTGTCATTGATAATTTCGAAGGCAAGAGCAAGCAATGAGTTGCCAGCAAGAATTGCTGTTGATTCTCCAAACTTAATATGGGTTGATGCCTTTCCTCTTCTCAAGTTATCATTATCCATACAAGGCAAATCATCGTGTATTAAAGAATATGAATGAATACATTCTACAGCAGCGCAAATATTTATTACTTTACTTGTTTTTAATTTAAAAATTTTGGCAACATTTAAAATTATCGTAGACCTAATTTTCTTCCCTCCATCTAAGGATCCGTACTTCATAGGTGTTAGAAGATCAGAATTTTTTTGTTTATTGAAGCATTTTTTTAAAAATACGTCTATTGTTTTTGCATTCTTTTTAATATCTTTTAACATTTAAAATATATAAAATTATTTTGTCTTTCCAAAAAAACGGATCTTTTTTATTCTTTCCTTAAAAATTCCATCAACGTGATCATTAAGAGTTAAAAGTCTTTTATAATCATCCTTAGAGTCTTCTAAATTTACATCATCTTTTTCTAATTTTTCAAGAATATCCAATATTTCTGATTTTGCTTCGTTTATTGATTTACTTTTAATATCAGTTGGAATATTTTTCGTTTTCATAAAAAATATAATAATCGTAAAATGAAAAATATCTATAAAAATTCACATGAAAATTTAAAAAAAGCAAAAAAAATTTTAGAAAAAAACAATATAATCGCTGTTCCAACTGAGACAGTTTATGGTCTAGCGGGAAATGCCTATTCTAATGGGTCAATCAAAAAAATATATAAGCTAAAAAAAAGACCGAAATTTAATCCCTTGATTATCCACTATTTTAGTCTTAAAAGCTTAAAAAAAGATGCATATATTGATAAAAAATTTTTAAAACTTTTTAAAGTATTTTCTCCAGGTCCACTAACTTATGTATTAAAAAAGAAAAAAAATTCAAAAATTTCTTCTCTGGCAAATGCAAATTTGAAAACTATCGCGGTGAGATTTCCTGCAAATATAATTATAAGAAAGTTACTTAAAAATTTAAGCTTTCCCTTGGCAATCCCTAGCGCAAATATATCTTCGGGAGTGAGCCCGGTTAATGCTAATGATGTTGTAGATGAATTTGGTAAGAGTATAAAATTTATTCTAGATGGAAGGTCAACAAAAATAGGATTGGAGTCAACCGTTATAAATTTATGTGGAAAAATTAGACTACTAAGACCTGGTGCAATTAGTAAAAATGAAATTAGTAAAGTTCTAAAAAAAAATATACCAAATACAAAAAAAGTTAGGAAAGTAGTTTCTCCGGGTCTTCTTAAAAGACATTATTCTCCCGGTATACCTATAAAACTCAACTGTAAAAAGAGGGATGATAAAGCCGCATTTATAGTCTTGGGAAAAAAGTATAGAAAGAATAGGAACGTATTTAATTTAAGTCAAAATAATAACATGCAAGAAGCCGCAAGAAAATTATATAAAACTTTGAGAAAAATAAAGAATTTGGGATATAAGAAAATAAATGTTGTTAAAATACCAAACAACAAAATTGGAATTGCCATAAATGATAGATTAAAAAAGGCAGCCTATTAATTGAATGTTCGTACAAATAAAAAACCTTACAAAAAAATTTAAAAATACTCTAGCAGTAAATAATATTAATTTTAATATTGAAAAAAATAAAACCGTTGGATTACTTGGGCCAAATGGGTGTGGAAAAACAACATCTATAGGAATGATTTTAGGTTTAATAACTCCAAGTAGTGGGCAAATAATTATAGATAACAAAAATTTAGATACTCTCAAAAGAGATGACATATTATCTCGTGTTAATTTTGCATCGCCATATATTGAATTACCAAAAAAACTAACGGTGGAACAAAATCTTAAGGTTTATGGAAGACTTTACGGAATAAAAAATTTAAAAGAGCGTATAGAGGAAATATCAGAAGATTTAAATATAAAAAGTTTTTTTAAAAGAAAAACTGGAGAGTTGTCTTCTGGACAAAAAAATAGAGTTTCTTTAGCAAAATCTTTAATTAATAAACCAGAAATTTTACTTTTAGATGAGCCTACTGCAAGCTTAGATCCAGACATAGGTGATTTTATAAGAAGTTATATTCAGCAATACAGATCGAAGAACAAAGTTACGATACTTCTTGCTTCACATAATATGAACGAAGTGGAAAGACTTTGTGACAGTATAATAATGATGAAAAATGGAAAAATTATTGACAGAGGAACGTGTAATGAAATTATAAAAAAACATGGAAGAAATAACCTAGAAGAAACTTTTCTTAAATTAGCAAGGAGTAAAGATGAACTTCAATAAAGTTTATGCCCTTGGTCTAAGACATTTGTATCTAATAAGTAATTCTTTACCTAGAATTATAGACTTGATTTATTGGCCAACTGTACAAATTTTTCTGTGGGGATATATATCTAAATTTTTTACTCTCAATTCTGACTATTATAGTAATACTGTAGGAGTAATTTTAACAGCTGCAATTTTATATGACTTTTTGTTTAGGGCCAGTATAAGTTTTAACATGATGTTTTTAGAAGAAATCTGGAGTAGAAATTTTACAAATTTATTTATTGCTCCAATCAAAATAAGTGAGATCATAACATCTTTAACTCTAACCGCAATTTTACGAACTCTAATTGGTTTAGTTCCTGCAGCAATTTTGGCTGTACCTTTATTTGGTGTTTCAGTTTTTGAGCTTGGGCCTCCATTGTTATTTTTGCTTACATCATTATATCTCTTTGGTATTAGTCTGGGTCTGCTGGTTACTTCTGGATTGTTAAGATTTGGTCCATCATTTGAAAATATTGCTTGGGCTAGTTTGTTTTTCTTAGCTCCATTAGGATGTATATATTATCCAATTGAAATTTTACCAACTTCTCTTCAAATTGTTGCGAAAGGATTACCTTTAGTTCATATTTTTGAAGAAATGAGAAGTATTTTAATAAATGGCACGGTAAATTATTTTGACATAATTAAATCAATATCTCTATCTATAGTTTATTTTGTATTTGGTGTTATAATTTTTTATGTTTCTTATTATGGGGCTAAATTAAGAGGAACCCTAATTAATATGGGGGAGTAAAATATGCACAAGAAAATTGAGAAAATAAAAGAACTAGAAAAGCCACCTAAGGTTTTAAAAAATTTATTTAACAAAGATGAGATTAAGGAATTTCTAGATTTATATAAAAATTTACCAACTACAGTTCATAACAAAAAACAAAATGTATTAAAAAAAAGATGGCTGCAAGGCTATAGTAAAAAACTAGAGAGTATATTCTGTGAAAGACTAAAAAATGAGATTGGAGATTTTAAAATGGACAATCTTCAAACAGAAGATGGAAAAGATATATATGGACTGTTTCAAGAGAGCTATAATCCCATAGGCTTGCATGTCGATGCTGGTTTTAATTTCGAAAATCTCATTTACAGACAAACATTAATCCCTTTAACTCCTGTAGGTAGCACAGTTATATTTAAAAACAGATTTTATGGAGGATCAACAAATTTTACCTTAGATGAAAAAGAGCTTGAAAAGAAACAATTAAATTATGGACAAAATAAGAGATCTTCGGAACATATAGGTATGTACAGCAAAAAACCTTTCAGTAAAGAGGATTACGATAAATATTTAAAACATGAAAAAATAGAAAACTTAGCTGGTCTAGAAATAGAATTTGTTTATGAATGGGAATTAGGATCAATGTTGATTTTTGATAGAACAAACCTGCATTGTTCCTCAAGTAAAATCGAAGGCAAAAAAATCGGCTTAACTACATTTACAAAAAGATAAACTTTATGGCGATATTCGATTGCTTCCAATATTTTAACGAGGAACATATTGCCGAAATCAGATTTAATATTTTGGATAAATTTGTTGATACGTTTGTGATTGTAGAGTCTACAGTAAATCACCAGGGTAAACCAAAAAAATTAAATTTTGATATTAATAATTATAAAAAATTTAAGAATAAAATAAATTATATAGTAGTAAACGATACCCCTGAAAATATTAAAAACCCTCACGAAGGGGGGGAGTCTTTAGTAGAACAGCACCAAAGAAATTCAATCATGAAAGGTTTAAAAAAAGCTAATGATAATGATTTGGTAATTTTATCTGATGTGGATGAGATACCCAATCTAAATAAACTTAATCAATTTGATAAAAATAAATATGCAGTCTTTTCTCAAAAAATGTTCATGTATAAATTTAATCTTTTAAACTTAAATGAAAATAACTGGCATGGCTCTAAGATGTGTTTAAAAAAAAAAATTAAATCTCCTCAATGGCTTAGAAATTTAAAATTTAAAGAATATCCCTTTTGGCGCATTGATAAAGTTAGAAACTTACAGATAATTAAAGATGGTGGGTGGCATTTTGCATATCTGCAAACTCCTGAGAATATATCCAAAAAAATTAAATCCTTTGCCCATGGAGAGTTTAATCAGGCCAACATTACTAACGAAGAAAATATAAAATTAAAAATTGAAAGAGGACAGGATATTTTTGAAAGAGGTTATAGCCTCAAGAAAGTAGAAGTTGATTCGTCTTTTCCAGCATATATTCTCAATAATAAGGATAAATTAAAAAAATGGATTGTCTGAGTTATGGTGCGCCCGGAAGGAGTTGAACCCTCAACCTTCTGATCCGAAGTCAGACGCTCTATCCAGTTGAGCTACGAGCGCATAGAGTATGTTTTAAATTATTAAATGGATAAAACAATAACATTTTTAGCAAAGGATACTGATAAAAATCTAAGGTTAGATAAATTTTTAAGTAATAGATTGAGTGAACTTACTAGATCTCAGGTAAAAAAAGTTATTGTTTCAAAAGGAGTAAAGATAAATAAAAAAGTTGTTATTTCAGCCTCTGAGAAAATAAAAGGTGGAAACCAAGTTGAGATTTTAATCAGTGAAAACAAAATTAATCACATCAAACCAAAAAAAATAAAAATAGATGTTGTTTTCGAGGACAAAGAAATAATCGTTATTAATAAACCCAGTGGATTAACAGTTCATCCTGGGGCGGGTAACAAAGAGAATACTTTAGTCAATGGATTAATTTATTTGTATAAAAAAAATTTATCAAATTTAAATGGTTCTTTTAGACCAGGGATTATTCATAGGATTGATAAAGAAACTAGCGGTTTGCTTGTAATAGCAAAAAATAATTTTTCGCACGCTAAATTATCAGAACAATTTAGAAATCATAGTATCAAAAGAAAATATATAGCCCTTGTGTGGGGTGTTGTAAGACCGCTTAAAGGAAAAATTTCTACATTATTGTCGAGAAATAAAAGAAATAGACAATTGATGTCCGTAAGTAAAATATCTGGAAAAAAAGCTATTACAAATTATCAAACATTAAAAGTTTTTAATTATAAAAATATACCTAAAATCAGTTTGATAGAATGTTCTTTGGAAACTGGGAGAACTCATCAAATAAGAGTTCATTTTTCTTATAAAGGTAATCCACTGTTAGGTGACAAGAAGTATGGGAAAAAAAAATTAGTGTTTAGAAAAATTAATAAAAAATTTAATAAAATTCTAACAAATTTTAATAGACAAGCTTTGCATGCAAAGAGTTTGGGGTTTATTCATCCTAGAAATAATAAACTTGTAAATTTTGACTCTAAATTGCCGCATGATTTAAAAAATATATTGGATTTTCTCGAAAATTTTGATAATTAAAACTTTAAATTAAAAATATATATTAAAAATGAGCACAAAAAGTATTACACCTAAATTACCTTCTTTGGCAGGAGAAGGCGGTCTTTCATTATATTTAGCTCAAATTAAAAAATTTCCAATCTTAGATGCTGAAGAAGAATACATGCTAGCAAAAAATTGGAAAGAAAGAGGAAATTTGAAATCCGCTCATAAACTTGTAACCAGCCATTTAAGATTAGTAGCAAAAATTGCAATGGGTTATCGAGGGTATGGTTTGCCTATGGCGGAGATAATTTCCGAAGGAAATGTTGGTCTAATGCAAGCTGTAAAAAAATTTAACCCTGATAAAGGTTTTAGACTCGCTACATATGCTATGTGGTGGATTAAAGCATCTATACAAGAATATGTTTTGAGATCTTGGAGTCTTGTAAAAATGGGAACAACTGCAGCACAAAAGAAACTATTCTTCAATTTAAAAAAAGCAAAACGACAAATTGCTCCACGTGAAGAAGGCGATTTAAAAAAAGAACAAGTAGAAGAAATATCAAATAAGCTTAATGTTAAGTCTGAAGAAGTGATTTCAATGAATAGAAGAATGATGGGACAAGAGAAATCTTTGAATGATCCAATAAAATCAGACGAAAAAGGTGAATGGCAAGATTGGCTTGTGGATAAAAGTTTGGATCAAGAATTATTTGTGTCCCAAAAACAAGAGTTGGATGAAAAAAAATCATTATTATATCAATCTATAAAAATTTTAAATGATCGAGAGAGAAAAATAATTGAAGAAAGAAAACTTTCAGAAAATCCGAAAACTCTTGATGAGCTTAGCAAAAAATATAAAATTAGTAGAGAGAGAATTAGACAGATTGAAACTAGAGCATTTGAAAAACTACAGAAAGCAATGCTTAACTCGACTAAATCAAAAAATCTTCTTACTGCAAAATAGAACTAGAATTTAAATTAAAAAGGGCTCTCAATAAGAATTGTATCTTTTCTCTCAGGACTTGTTGATATACTAGATATTTTCGCTCCAATAAATTTTTCTAACTCCTTGATATAAACTTTTGCATTTTCTGGTAATTTATCAAAATCTTTGACTCCTTTAGTGGAAGATTTCCACCCTTTAAACACTTTGTAAATTGGCTTAACTTTTAATTGGTCATCCACTGCGGCTGGTAAATAGTCAATTTTTTTCTTATCAAGTTCATAAGAAATACACATTTTGATCTCGTCTAGTTCATCTAAAACGTCTAATTTTGTAAGTGCTATTCCGTTTATTCCAGAAATTTTTATTGTCTGTCTAACAAGAACTCCGTCGAACCAACCACATCTTCTTTTTCTGCTGGTAACTGTGCCAAATTCTTTTCCTCTGTTTCCTAACAACTCTCCAGTTTTATCTTTAAGCTCAGTTGGAAAAGGACCCTCTCCAACTCTGGTTGTATAGGCTTTTGTTATACCTAAAACATAATTTATTGTATCTGGTCCACAACCTGTTCCTGTTGCAGCAGAAGAGGCAACTGTATTAGAAGATGTAACAAATGGGTATGTGCCATGATCTACATCCAATAAAATACCTTGCGCGCCCTCAAATAATATTTTTTTTCCTTTTAATTTATATTCGTCTAATTTTTTCCAAACGGGTTGAGAAAATTTTAATATTTCAGGAGCAATTTTTAAAAGATCTTTCTTTAACTGTTCTTTTTCAAAAATCTTTTTTCCCAAACCTTTTCTTATGGCATTGTGATGTATAAGAACTGTTTCTAACCTATGATCTAAATTTCTCTCTGAAATTAAATCCATCACTCTAATTGATCTTCTTCCAATCTTGTCTTCATAAGCGGGTCCGATACCTCTTCTAGTGGTCCCAATTTTTGCTTTTCCAGCTGAGTCTTCTCTAATTTCATCCATCTCTTTGTGAAATGGAAGTATTAGATTTGCTGACTCTGATAAAATTAAATTATTTTCATCAACATTGACACCCTTTGACTTAATTTCTTTAATCTCATCTAGTAATGCCCAAGGATCTACTACGACACCATTGCCAATTATTGAAATTTTATTTTTTCTGACTATGCCAGATGGTAACAATCTAAGCTTATAAGTAACACCATCAATAACTAAAGTATGTCCTGCATTGTGTCCTCCTTGGAATCGGACGACAACGTCTGCTTCACTTGAAAGCCAGTCTACAATCTTTCCCTTGCCTTCGTCTCCCCACTGTGAACCTACAACAACAACGTTTTTCATTATCTAAAATACCTGTTTATTTTTATTGAACTCAAATGGTTTATCGGTCCGTGGCCCTTTCCGTAATTAAGGTTTGATCTAATAGACTGATTAACATATTTAATTCCAAGCTCACAAGATTTATTTAAGTTTTTTCCACAACCCAAAAAAGTTGCAATTGCGCTTGATAGGGTGCAACCAGTTCCATGGGTATTTTTATTTTTGATTTTTCTATTTTTAAAAATTTTTAATTCTTTTCTGTTTAAAAATACATCGTTAATAGTTTTTGTATTCCTGTGACCGCCTTTTAATAAAATGTTTTTAACTCCTAATTCAAGCAAAATATTGGCAGCATAAATCATATCTTCAAGACTTTTAATTTTTGTTTTTGTCAAAACTTCAGCTTCTGGAATATTTGGCGTTATCAAATAAGAGGTTCTCATTAACTTGTCTCTTAGAACTTTTATTGCTCTTTCATTTATAAGTTTAAAGCCACCTTTGGCAACCATAACAGGATCTAAAATAATCTTTTTATTTTTAACTTTTTGTAGAGCTCTTATGACTGAAAAAATTACTTGCGACGAATGAAGCATGCCAATTTTTATTGCATCAGGTTTTATGTCTTTGCATGTAAATAGAATTTGTTTTTCTATTTCTTTTGGATTGATAGGAACCACAGAACTAACTCCTGTTGTATTTTGAGCCGTAATGGCTGTGATAGCTGTCATAGCATAACTGCCTAATGCGGTAACTGTTTTGATGTCAGCCTGAATTCCTGCTCCTCCGGATGAATCTGATCCTGCAATTATTAAAATTTTAGAATTGGGTTTCAATTTACTTTATCGATTTCTTAATTATTTTTATACATTTTAAAATTAAACTCTTATCATATGACTCAGCCATAATCCTAATTTTCGGCTCAGTTCCGGATTTTCTAACTAAGATTCTTCCCTTTTGCCCCATTAGTTTGTTAGCATTTTTAATTGCATTTTTGCATTTCGATTTGTTAATTACATTTTTGTCTTTAACCACAACATTTTCCAAAATTTGAGGCAGTGGTTTAAAAACATTCAACAACTTGCTGGCTTTCTTGCCTTTTCTTAGAGAAAATAAAACCTCTAATGCTACAAGCAAACCATCTCCTGTAGTTGCAAATTTTCCTAAAATTATATGCCCAGACTGCTCACCACCAAGATTAAAATTTAATTTTTTCATTTTTTCTTTAACATATCTGTCGCCTACTTTTGATCTAGAAAATCGTATTTTTTCATTTCTTAAAAATTTTTCTAGGCCATAATTAGACATCAAAGTTCCAATCACCCCACCTTTTAAGATTTTTTTTGATTTCCATCTTCGAGCAAGCATGGCGATAATCTGATCTCCATCTATTATTTTTCCTTTTTCATCACACATAATGATTCTGTCTGCATCTCCATCAAAAGATATGCCTACGTTAGCCCTAAATTTTTTTACGGCTGACATAATTTTAGAGGGATAAGTTGATCCACACTTTTCATTAATATTAAGACCATCTGGTTTTACACCAATTGATATAACCTTTGCTCCAAGTTCTTTTAGTAGTTTGGGAGCAGCTTTATAGCAAGCCCCATTAGCACAATCTAAAACTATTTTGGTGCCCCTTAAATGAAAGTTATTTGGAAAATTATTTTTTAATATATTTATATATTTATCATTTCCATCTTCTAATCTTTTAACCCTTCCTAATAATTTTGCATTTGTAAGTTGTTTTGCATTTTTAGCGTCTATTAATTTTTCAATTTTTTTTTCTATTTTGTCAGACAACTTCATGCCATCTGGGCCAAATAATTTTAGACCATTATCGTAATAAGGATTGTGTGATGCGGTAATCATTATCCCCATGTTAGCTTTCATAGATCTTGTTAACATTGCAAGCCCGTTTGTTGGTAATGGACCTAAAGTAAAAACATGCATTCCACCAGAGACCAGTCCGGATACTAATGCAGGTTCTAAGGTGTATCCTGATAATCTTGTGTCTTTAGCTATGATTGCGATCTGTTTAGTTTTTTTTTGATTTTTAAAATAGTTACCAGATGCTAGGCCAAATTTAAAAAATTTTTCTCCAGTTATATTTCCCTGATTTACGGTTCCCCTAATACCATCTGTGCCAAAATATTTATTCTTCATTAATTTAATAATATTTTCTTAAATACTAAAATGCCTTGCTTTACCTCATTTACGTTATGCACTCTAAAGATCTGCACACCTTGCGACAATAAAAAAAGAACCGAGGCTAATGTACCACCCGTTCTATCTTTGCTGTCATGTTTTCCAGATATTTGGTTTATAAACCTCTTTCTTGAAGTTCCCACCAAAATAGGAAAGCCAAGACTATGAAACAAAGATATCTTAGAAATTAAAGTCAAATTATGTTTCAAAGTTTTACCAAAACCTATACCTGGATCTAAAACAATTTTGTTATTTTGAATGTTTTCTTTTATATTTTTTTCAAAGAAATCAAAGATATCTAATAAAACATTTTTATATTGAGGATTTTTCTGCATAGTATTGGGTGTGCCTTGCATATGATGTAAAACTTTTGGAATATTATATTTTTTCAATCTTGATAGGGAACTAGGATCGTAATTAAATCCTGACACATCATTTATCAAATTTATTCCATATTTAATACTTTTACACATTAAGTCAGATTTTCTCGTGTCTATTGATAGACAGGTTTTTTTATATTTTTTTTTAAAACTTTTTATAACATGTTGGACTCTATTCCATTCTGTTCTTGAATCTATAGTTCTGGATCCTGGTCTTGTCGATTCTCCTCCAACATCGATGATATCTGCGCCAGATTTAATCATGCTAGATATATGTTTGAATGATTTTTCTCTACTATTAAATTTGCCCCCATCAGAAAAGCTGTCTGGTGTTAAATTTAAAACACCCATTATTGAAGTCTCAGAAAAATCAATGTGTTGTAGAAAATTTTTTCTTTTTAATACTATTTTTTTTAAATCCTGTTTTACAATTTTTTTTACACTTTTTTTAAGTTTATTAATTTCTTTAATATTAATTAATTTGCTTTTTATTTTTCCTTTGTTTCTGATTAAAATCTCTATTTTGTCAAAGGCTATATCTTTTTTACCATTAAGTGGAAAAGCTTTATTTGATTTGATGAGGCTTTTTGCTGCTCTTCCATGATAAAAATTACACGCCCTAGTGTAATATTTTCTCATGATTTATTTATTATAGTGCTGGTTTTGGTTTTAAACCAATAGAATCTATAGCTGAGGATGCTTTTTCGTCAGATTCTTCTTCTTTTTTAGATAGTTTTGCAGGCTGTATATTTTTTAAAATTAAATCTCTAATTTCGTCTCCACTCAAAGTTTCATATACAAGCAAAGCTTTGGCGATCTTATGAAGATCGTCAATTTTTTCAGTTAAAACTTTTTTTGCTCTCTCGTAGCTAGTATCAATAATTTTCTTAACCTCGTAATCTACTTTCTTTGCAGTTTCTTCGGACATATGTTGTTGTCTTGCTATTTGCCTACCAAGGAATACTTCGTCCTCGTTTTCCCCGTATGCGACAGTTCCAAGATCTTTGCTCATGCCGTATCTTGTAACCATGTTTTTTGCCATTTTGGTTGCCATATCAATATCAGAGGATGCACCTGAGGTAATTTTTTCATATCCAAAGATTAATTCTTCTGCGATTCTTCCTCCCATTGCTACAGCAATGTCTGAGTACATTTTTTCCCTAGTTATAGATAACTGGTCTCTTTCAGGCAGTCTCATAACCATACCTAGCGCTCTCCCTCTTGGTATAATAGTTGCTTTATGAATAGGATCTGAAGCTTTTTCATTTAATGCAACGATAGCATGGCCACCTTCGTGATATGCGGTAAGTTTCTTCTCTTCTTCAGTCATAACCATAGATCTTCTTTCGGCACCCATCATGACCTTGTCTTTTGCCTCCTCAACGTCTGACATTGTTACTACTCTTTTGTTCTTTCTTGCCGCAAGAAGAGCTGACTCGTTAATTAAGTTTGCTAAGTCTGCACCAGAAAATCCGGGTGTTCCCCTTGCAATAGTTCTTAGTTTAACATCCGGTCCAGTATTTATTTTTTTAACATGAACTTTTAAAATTGCCTCTCTTCCAAGAATGTCAGGATTAGGTACAACTACTTGTCTATCAAATCTTCCTGGTCTTAATAACGCTGGATCCAGAACGTCTGGTCTATTAGTAGCTGCGATTAAAATAATTCCTTCATTAGTATCAAAGCCGTCCATCTCAACTAAAAGTTGGTTCAAAGTCTGTTCTCTCTCATCATTACCACCGCCTAATCCAGCGCCTCTACTTCTTCCAACTGCATCGATTTCATCTATAAAAATTATACATGGCGCATGTTTTTTTCCTTGTTCGAACATGTCTCTTACTCTAGATGCTCCAACACCAACAAACATTTCTACGAAATCTGATCCTGAAATTGTAAAAAAAGGAACATCAGCTTCTCCAGCGATTGCTTTAGCCAATAATGTTTTTCCTGTTCCTGGCGGCCCAATAAGTAGTGCGCCCTTTGGAATTTTACCTCCAAGTCTTCTAAATTTTTTTGGATCTCTTAAAAATTCTACTATTTCTTCAACTTCTTCTTTTGCCTCTTCAATTCCAGCTACATCATTAAATGTAACTTTTCCCTGGGCCTCTGTAAGTAATTTAGCTTTAGATTTTCCAAAACCCATTGCGCCACCTCTTCCGCCTTGCATTTGACGCATGAAGAATATCCAAACACCAATAAGCAATAACATAGGAAACCAAGATAAAAGAACTCCAATAAGTGATGGCATCTTATCTTCTATAGGAGATGCAACTATGTTCACTCCTTTTTCAGAAAGCTTTCCTACAAGCTCAGGATAATTTGGAGAATATGTATTAAATTTTGATCCATCAGATAACACGCCTTTAATATTGCTGCCTTGAATTTCTACTTGAACTACTCTACCTGAATCAACTTCCTCAAGAAATTTTGAAAAAGCAATTTGATCAGTCTGGGATCTTACGTTTTTTGGATCTTGAAATACGTTAAATAGTCCAACTGACAAAAGGACAATTAAACCCCACATAATTATATTTCTAAAGTTCATACTGTATAAATAGGTATTTTTTTAATTTTAACAAGTATATTGAAAAAAAAACAATTGTTAAAAATGAGGCAATTTGTACCAAATTTTGAAAAAAATAATAATAATTATGAAATTTCTTAAAATTCCCTTGAAACATGTAACAAATTTTTCCTTTTTTCAAATAAACAACCACCTAAGGTACATTTTTTTAATTTTTTACTTTCGAAACGATTAATTAAATTAACTACTTTGTAAGATCTTGGGGGGTAATATGTATTTGCTCTTCTCTTAACTATATTATTAATTATTCTAAATTTAATCTCTTCGGGCTCCTTTTTGAAATCTATTAAATTTAAGACTGTTTCATTTTTTTTAAATTTAACCAATTTCTTCATAGATTTAGCTAAATAAAAATTAATTGCATCTTTTGTTAAAGAAATATTTCTTATTGAATGAATAATTCTTTGAGAATCCATGCCTTTTGCCTCAAGAATTTTTTTTAATTCCCTTATTTTTGTTCTTAAAAATTTTCTGTTTGTATTGCTGGGATCTTTAAATGTTTTGCCAAAAGTCTTTCTAGCTACGTAGTATAGCTCTTTTTTACCTGTGTTGAGAAATGGCCTTAATAAGCTAACACCATATTTTATCTTGGTTTTTTCACTCATTGATGAGAGACCTTCTACCCCGCTACCTCTTGAAAGCCGAATAAAAAAAGTTTCAATTTGATCGTCTTCATGATGCCCCGTTATGAGATATTTAGCTTTTTTTCTTTTACAAAATTTAGAGAGTAAATCGTATCTCACTTCTCTAGCATTGCTTTGAATATTTTTAATTATTTTTTTTTTATTTTTTAAAATTTCAAGTTTTGCACCACTTTTTTGTAGTAATTTTTTAACTTGATTTGCTTCTTTGTTTGAATTTTTTCGAATTCCATGATCAACCAATACAAAAAAGACTTTGTATTTTTTTTTACTCATTAAGATAATGCTCAAACCAGCTAAAGCCATGCTGTCGGATCCTCCGGATACTGCAACGACAAAAGACTTTACAGCTTTGTTTCTTGAAATTGCTTTTTCTAATTTTGAGTATAAATTTAGGACTTTCTTATCTTTTAAGAAAAGATTTTTAAGTTTTTGAACATTTGAACTTTTTCTTTTCATACTCGGCTTTTTGTAACACAGACGGGCTAGCTTTTGGATATTCTTTTTTCACACCTTTAATCATTAGACAGCCTTGATCTTTTTCACCCATTTTTACAAGGGTGCTTCCAAGTTTTAATAAATTAATTGGAGCTTTTTTACTTTTCGGATAATTCTGATATCCATCAAGATATGCTGATGCAGCATCTTGATATAATTGTCTTACTCTAAAAGTTTCTCCATACCAGTACTGAGCGCTACCTGCCAATTCATTGTCTTTGTTCTTGTCTATAAACTCTCTTAATGCAAATTCTGCTGTCTCATAATCTCCAACCTTTATAAAACTTACAGCAAAATCATATTGTTCTTTGGGAGACTTATCTGGCAATAAAGATTCTTTGGTTTTTTTTTCGGTCACGACCAATCCGGCAGATTCTACTGATTGAGTTTTTTGTACTTCCTCAACATTTTTTAAATCTGTATCTGATATCCTTCCGAGATCTTGTGGCAAATCAGTACCAGGGAGTCTTTTTTCTTTTGCAGAAGACTCTTTAACCACTCCGCTTTCTAAGTCATTGAGTCTCATCTGGTTGTCTGTTTGCATTTTGGTAATTCTATTTGAAAGTCTATCAATTTTAAAATTTACTTCTTCGTACTTGTTTGTCATCTCCTGAAACTGTTCTTCTATTTCGTTTAATTTCAATAGATGTCTCGTCAAGACATCTTCGTTGAGTTTATTTGGGGATATTTTTGTAGATTGTATTTCTGAAGTTTTATAAAAAGCTTTTTCTAGAGTTTTCAAATCCTGAGTTATTTTTATTAATTCGTTTTTTATCTCTGTTAAACCTTCTTCTGCTCTTAAATTTGTAAAAAGAGATAGAAACAAAACAAACGTAAAAATAAGTTTTATAGAAAAAGTTTTTTTAAAAAGAACCATTGAGTACATATATTTATAAAAAAATGGCAAAAAAAAGACCCCATTATTTTTCAATAATAACGGGGTCTTTAGTATTTTTAAAATTAATTAGCTTTGACTGAAACTGATCTTCTATTTTGAGACCAAGCTAGAGGATTCGAAGCGGGATTAACTGGCTTCTCTTTTCCATAACTAATTACGTTAATTCTTTTTCCTGAAATACCGTAAGTCATTAAGTAATCTTTTGCGGCGTTGGCTCTTCTTTCACCTAACGCTAAGTTATATTCTCTAGTTCCTCTTTCGTCAGCATGGCCCTCCACTGTAACTGTAATGTCCTTATTTTTTCTAAGCCATGTTGCTTGTTTTCTTAAAGTGTCTCGCGCAGCTGTTGTTAAACTTGATTTGTTTGTTGCAAAAAAAACTC
>CEUZ01028745.1_pt1 | contig 20711 bp, 16 predicted proteins | sample 361511 | NCBI WGS metagenome assembly CEUZ01 (sample SAMEA2622822, study PRJEB7988) | marine metagenome | biome: marine biome (ENVO:00000447); feature: surface water layer (ENVO:00002042); material: "saline water (ENVO:00002010), including plankton (ENVO:xxxxxxxx)" | depth 5 m
AAGACTTTAGATGCTATGTGTTGTGAAAGACTAGAACTAGCTATAGTCGTGTAATCTTTGATAGCCCAGGCTTCTTCAACAAAACTTTTATCTGAAATTATCCAACCTATTCTCAATCCAGGGTGCGCGTAGGATTTTGAAAGGCCTGAAGTAATAATAGTTTTTTCATACATACCTAGAAAGCTTTTAGTTCTTTTCGATTCAAGTTCTGCTCCAATGTAAACCTCGTCTATAAGTAAATAGGCTCCTACCCTACTAGCTATTTCTATAACTCTTAGCATCTGCTCTAGATTTAAAACTGATCCAGTGGGGTTGTTAGGATTGCAAATAGATATTACTTTTGTTTTATTTATTACTTTTTCATCTAAACAATCTAAATCCCATTCCCACTTCTCCTTTTTTATTAACGGGACATAATCTACATCTGCACCTAAGGCTTCTGCAACTCCATTAAAAGAAAGATAATTAGGAGTCATCATTACAACCCTATCGCCTTTTGATACAGTTAAAATAGCAGATATAAATATGGCTTCTGATGACCCTGAAGTGACAAGTACATTACTTTCATCAAAACCATCATAAAGATTAGAGATTCTCTGTCTTAATAAGGGAGTGCCTTGAGTATATCCATAACCTAAAGGTAGATTTAATAGCTTTTCCAGTTCTTTTGGGTTCATCAGTTCTTTAAGAGAAAGTGGCTCAATACCGCTCTCAGTGAGATTAACTTCCACAGAATTCTCATATATTGATTGAATTCTTTCTAAATCAAAAGAAGGGAACTTCATACTTAGGAACCTCTAAAGTTTGGAATTCTTCTTTCTAAAGAGGCCTTTATGCCCTCTTTAAAGTCATTAGTTTTCTGTAGTCTCATTTGCTCAGATAGCTCCAAATCTACTATCTTCTCTACTTCTTCTGCTAAACCTCTTCTGATAGTAGCTCTAATTGATTGGATAGCTAAAGGTCCTGATTTAGTTATTTCAAGTGCCAAATCTATAGCTCTGGTCTTAACTTCATTTTGTTTGACTAAATAATCAATAAGACCAATTTCGTGTGCTTCATGACCTTTTAACCTTCTGCCAGTTAACATCATCATTGATGCATTCTGGATTCCAACTACTCTAGGGAGAGTTACTGTAGTGCCAAAGCCTTGATGAAAACCAAGCATTGAGAAATTAGCACTAAATCTTGATTCAGGGCAACCAACTCTAAAATCTCCTACTAATGAAAGCCCCAGACCTCCCCCTATAGCACCGCCTTGAACAGCCACAACGATAGGCTTATTGGTTTTAAATAGACGGACAGCTTGTTTATATAGCTCAGAGTAAGGATCCTTCTTATCTTTCATATCTCTATCCTGGTCAAAATTTGCTCCAGCACAAAAATGTTTCCCCTCAGAACAAAGGACTATGCACCTACATTCTATTTCTTTATCAAAATCTTCTAAAGAATCCGCAATATCTGAAATTAACTGATGATCAAAATGGTTGTTAGGCGGTCTTTGTATGCTAATTACACCAATGTGACCTTCTAAACTAATATCTATATCCATATCTTTATTCCCTAAATGAATTAAAAAATGAGATAAGACTAACCTTATCCCCCTCAACAGAAATCATTCCAGTAGCCATTGAAACTGGTAGACTTCTCGTGCCTGCAACAATTTCCTTCCATATTTTTTCTTCTGTGTAGATTTTAACTTTCGCTCCCTTTACTTCAAAAGGTTGAACTTCCAAGACTCCTTTTCTTAAAATAAGAGTAAATGACTTAGATGTATCGCTAAAAAACAAAGACAAAGTGAGCTCCTTATCTAAACTTTTTTTAGGTATTAAGTTAACTTTTAAAATATCAAAAACTACTTCTACTGGCATAGCTTCTATAATTTCTTCTGAAGGACTTAGTAGTTCAAAAGGTTTATAATTAGATGAAAGCTCTGAAGCACTAGATAAATAGTAATATCTTGAATTGGGATTTGAACTTTTCTTACCTAATTGATTTAAAGCCTTTATTCTTAGATTTATTACTGTTTGGTTTTCAGGGTCAGAAGTTAACAAATAGTCTGTTAAATTAAGAGCCCACTGATAGTCTTCTTCTTCTATTGCTTCATTTACAGACTTTAAAACTTTATCAAAACCTCCTGACATCTTTATAATCTTTTGTGATTCTAATTCCTTTGATAAAGGATTTAGTGAGGTAGGGTTTCCATCGAACCATCCTAAATATCCAGAAAATACATTTTTTGCAGACCAGGCTGGTGTTCCATAAAATTCTTTTAAATAAGGAGAATCTACTAGATGTTCAGGCAGAGTTATAAATTCAGTAATTTTGTCAGGTTCAAAACCTTTATTCATTAACCGAATAGTTTGATCATGTACAAATTGAATTGCATCCCGATAATCAGTTAAATGAGTAAAAATCAGTTCTTGGCCCTCTAACGGTCTACTGTGACTAGGAATGAGGTATTCAGGCTTTAAATACCTCATCAGATCAATACTTTTTACCCACCCCGAAAGGTCTCTGTAGGGCGTGCCTCTTATAGTATATAGATTAGGAAATGCTTTATAAAAATTATCACCTGGAAATAATGCTTTATATTTTGGTAACCAAACGAATAATTGGTCATTAGTTTCACCGGGGGCATGATAAAGATGTACCTCAATCCCAGATATTTCTAGTTTTAAGAAATCTTTAAATGTTCTATTAGGGTAAACCAGTGAGGTACTTCTGTTCTTTTTTCCAATCTCTAAAAAAGGACCAATTCCATTATTTTCAATTTGTTCTTCAGGAATTGTTCCAAACATCCTTGAAGATCTTTTGCTTATAATTGGTCTCAAAATTCCTAATATTCTATTTATATATTCATGAGTATCTTCATGAGCTAATACAATAGTATTTTCATCATCAACAAATGCCTTAGCCCCAAAAACATGATCTCCATGGTTATGAGTGTAAATAACTGCTTTAATAGGAAAAGGATTAATTCTATCAAAAGCAGATCTTACTTCTCTTCCTGTTTCTATAGTCCCTGTAGTATCAATTATTATCCTTCCGCTTTCTCCTTCAACCATTATTGAATTAGCTAAAGAATATCCAATGGCTACATGTATTGTGTTTTCAATACTTATAATCTCTTTTTTAAACTCCTTGCTATGTTCAATTAAGTCATCTGGACTTAGAAAAATTTCGTCTTCTTCAACGATATCTGAACAAGATATTAAAAATAAGATAAAGAAGGAGTATAAAAAATATCTCATCTAACTATTATAGAACTAGCCTGTAGGTTTTAGCACTTTCATCCATCTTTTTGACCTGTATCTAAGTATCAACAAGATGCCTTTAGCAAAATAATCAATTATCAAAGTAGCAAAAATCCATTGAACTGGCATTTCTAAATAAAAAAGTAAAAAAGCTATTGGAACTCTGATCAACAATAATCCAATTATAGTAATTATTAAAGGGGACCTTGTATCTCCTGCTCCTCTTAAGGTGCTGCCAAGCGAAAATTCAAGAGCCATAAAGGGCTGTGATAGAGCAAAAATCCATACAAAAATTACTGCATACTTAACTACTTCTTCATCTTTAATAAAAAACCATGCTATTGGTTCTGCAAAGAAAGCAAGCAGAAGACCGCTTAAGCTCATTGCTAACATAGTCATTCCTGCTGATTGATACCCGCTTTTGTAAGCAGCATCTGGATCTGAAGCCCCAAGAAATTGACCAGATAAAGTAGCAGCTGCAACTGAAAAACCGTTCCCTAAGATAAAAGATAACATCAAAATATTAACTCCGATATTATAAGCAGCCACCTCTTCAGTGCCATACATTGCTACTATCCAAAAGAAAGATAACATTCCAAACTGGAAAACTATACTCTCTATTCCAGCTGGATAACTTACTTTAATTAATTGATTGAATCTAGCCTTTGTAAATGATCCTTTTGTTCCTAAAGGGACTACTAATTTATTTGCTATCCATAAATATAATTGAATTATTGTTCCCACGGTGAAAGAAATACCCATTGCTAATGCTGCACCAACAATTCCCAATTTAGGCATTCCATATTGACCATTAACCAGCCCCAATAAAAGGTAAATAGCAATTAGATTGGTGAATATACCTATATACATTGGAGTTTTTACATCACCCGCGGCTCTAAGAGATGCACCAATTACCATGCCAAAGGTCATAAATGGAATAAATAATATTGATATAGTTAAATAGGTTATAGCTAGTTCTTCAGCTACAGGGTCTAAACTAAATATACTAATAAAAGTTTTAGCAAATACTATGATTATAAGGGTAGTAAAAATTGACAATACTAAACTCACTCCAATAGCTAGCCTTGTAACATGTGCAGCTTCTAACATATTTTTTGAACCTACAGCTCTAGCAACAAGAGCAGTGGTGCCCGTCATAACTGCCATAAGTAAAGCTTGAAACACCCAAACAAGCCTCTGACCAGTTCCAACAGCTGCAACAGCAGAAGCTCCTAGAGTTCCTACTGCTTTTATTGAAATAATACCTACACTTGACCAAAGAAGGTTTCCTAAAATAGGAGGCCAAGCTAAGCCCCATACGCTTAAGGTTTCTGGGTGAGAAATCTCAGTAGATTCTTTTTCAATACTTTCTTTGACTTCTTTGATCTGTGACATTAGAGGCGTGGCATACTAACATAGTTAGCACTGGACCAGTATTGATCTAAAACCTAAACTTACGAAATGGCTAAACTTTATTTTAACTATTCATCAATGAATGCCGGGAAGTCGACAGCCCTCCTTCAAGCTAATCACAATTATCATGAAAGAGGAATGAAAACAAAAATGTTTACTTTCTCTGAAGATACAAGATTTAAAAAAAATGAAATAGTTTCACGAATAGGAATAAGTGCTACTGCTAATCCTTTTTCTAAAGATACAGATTTATATAATTCTCTTTTACAAGATAAAGAAATTGATGAAATTAAATGTGTCTTAATAGACGAAGCTCAGTTCCTTACAAAAGAACAGGTTTTTCAATTAGGTAAAGTAGTAGATGAATTAGATATAGCAGTACTTGCTTTTGGTATTAGAACAGATTTTCAAGGGGAGCTTTTTGAAGGTAGTAAATATTTACTTGCTTGGGCAGATAATTTAAAAGAGATAAAAACTGTCTGTTGGTGTGGAAGGAAAGCCACAATGGTAGTTAGAATAGATAGTCAGGGTTTCATAATTACAGAAGGTCAACAGCTAGAAATAGGAGGAAATGAAAAGTACGTGCCTTTATGCCGAGCACATTTTACCAATAAAGATTTAGGTGTTTAAAGAATACCTACTACAAATCCTGTCATACATGAAGCAAGTAAAGCAGCCCATAAAGCTTTGAAGCTAACTGCAATAATATCTTTTCTTCTTTCTGGTACCATAGCGCTAATACCGCTTAAAAGAATTCCTACACTACTAAAATTAGCAAATCCACATAGAGCGTAAAGCATAATTAAAAAGCTCTTCTCAGATAAAGGATATGAGGAAGTATCAGAAAGATATAAATAGGCTACAAATTCATTCAGAATAGTTTTAACTCCTAATAATTCACCAGCTATCTGGCTTTCTGACCAAGGAATTCCCATACACCATGCAAGTGGTGCAAATATCCACCCCACCACTCTTTCCATTGTTAAGGGCTCTCCTAGAATATTAGGGAATATCCCTAATATTTGATTTGCTAAAAAGACTAAGGCCATAATAACTATGAGCATAGCAGCTACATTTAAAAAGATATCAATTCCAGACTGTGTGCCTTTAGTTAAAGCGTCCATAGTGCTTGAATACATTTTTGTAGAATTATCTTCAGGAAAATCAGTTTTAGTCTCACTAGGGATAAGAATATTTGCAAACATAATCCCTGCAGGAACAGAAATAAGAGAAGCAGTAAGAAAATGACCAATTAGACCTGATCCATATATTGGGGAAAGCATCGTTGTATATATAACCATTACTGAACCCGCTATGGTTGACATACCAACAGTCATAATCACTAAAAGCTCGTTTTTCGACATAGAGGAAAGATATGGTCTAACTAGTAATGGTGCCTCCACTTGACCAAGGAATACATTGGCAGTAGCACTAAGTCCTACTGGGCCTCCTACATTTAAAGGTTTTTTAAATAGTAATGACAATGCATTAACTAATATTGGAATAATTCTCCAGTGCCATAGAAGTGCTGAAATTGCAGACATTAAGATAATTAGTGTTAATCCGCCAAAAGCAAAAATAAAAGTATTGGCTTTATTTGCTACTTCAAATGGAGCATTAGGAGCGCCGTCAGCAAGGTAACCAAAAACAAATGAAGTTCCATAATCATTCGCTTCCTTCAATGTCATCACGCCTTTAGATAAAACTTCAAAGAATGTTGTAATTAAAGGTAACTTAATAAGCAATAAAGCTAAAGTTAATTGAATTAAAACAGCAATTACTATGTATTTAAGTTTGATCGCTTTTATGTTCTCGCTGAATATTGCTCCGAGAAGAAGTAAAACAAAAAAACCTACTGCTGGTTGTATATACTCCATAATTAAACTAATTTTATTTCTTTTAACCTCTGTTGTAAGTAATCTTCAGCACGTATAGATTGCGGATACTTATTGGGATTGTCTTCACTTACACATGAATCTAATGTTTCTATAATCCAATCTGGATTTGGGTGAACAAAAAAAGGAATTGAATATCTCGAAACATTTTTTAAATCTAGCGGAGTTCTAACCCTGTGAGTAGTAGAAACAAGCCTATGATTAGAAAAGCGTTGAAGCATATCTCCTATATTGCATATTATTACGTTACTATCATATTCAACGGGAAGCCATTTTTCTCCTTTCGATAGTATTTCTAACCCAGGTTGATGACCTCCAATAAGTAATGTGATCAAGTTTATGTCTTCATGAGCTCCAGATCTTTCTCCTTTCTCATTAGACCTAATTGGTGGATAGTGAATAGATCTCATAACACTATTACCTTCATCTGCTACTTGCTTAAAATAATCTTTCTTTAAATTTAGGTTTAAAGCAACAGACTCTAAGAGAACTTTTCCCAGCTCATCAAACTGAATAAAAAGCTCATTAACTTTTTCTTTAAAATTATTTATTTCCTTTACTTCCTTGTTTAGTGGCATCCATTTAGTAAATTTGTGGTTCTTAGTTAATTCTCTTCCTGTCTGCCAGAACTCCTTAATATCAGCCTCAACTCCTCCCTTTGGAGTTTCTACCTTCATCGGTGTATAACCTCTAGCACCAGCTAGCTTAGGATCAAAATATTCTAATTTTATATTAGTGGGTAAAGAAAAGAATTCATGAAAAGTTTGAGTAACTTCATTTATTAGTTCTTGATTTATTGGATGGTCAGAAAGACCACAAAAACCAGTCTCTTGAAAACTTTTTCCTAGTCTTTGTGAAAAGTCCTCAGGATCTTTATGCAAATCTTCAAAAGACAGTAGTGAGAAAGGTAAATTCAATATTACAACCCTTAAAAATAAATAAGGGTTAAAATTCTATACGAGAATCAAAATAATTACTTTATATATGTCTAAAATTTACGGATTTGGAAATGCCTTGATTGACATAGAGATATCAATTTCTGAAGAACAGCTTTCTTCTTTAGGGATTATCAAAGGAAGTATGATTCATATTAGTAGAAACCAGAAGATTAAATGGTTACTAGATTTTAAAGATAATATATTAAGTAAGGAACCAGGAGGATCTATAGCTAATTCTCTTCATGCAGCTTCGCAGTCCGGTTCTGAATGTTTTTTTAGTTGTTCTTTGGGGTCAGACAAGGAAGCAAAAGAATTTTCAGAGGGCTTTAAAAACTCTAATACAAAAATCTTCAGTAACATTTCTAAAGAAGATACTGGTATTTGTTTTATTTTTGTAACTTCAGACGGAGAAAGAACCATGGCCTCTAATCTCGCTGCTAACAAGAAGTTAGTTCCTGAATGCTTAAATAAAGAAATGATCTCAAATTCTGATTGGCTTATCTTTGATGCTTTTTCTGTGTGTACAAAAAATGGATTCAGAACCGCTAAACGAGCTTTAGAAATTGCAAAGACCAATAATATAAAAATTGGTTTTGGTTTAGCTGATATTAATCTTATAGAATCTAATCTAAATGAGATTAAGTGGGTAATTGATCAAAAGATAGACTTATTGACAGGAAATAAATCTGAGATCTCTCTACTTAATAAATATGTAAAAATAGAATCTAATACTTTGTGTTCTCTAGGTTCTGGCGGTTCAACATACAATACAAAAACAGTGTCAGCTCCATTAGTTAAAGTAGTGAATACTAACGGAGCTGGCGACGCATTATTAGGGACATTTATTTCTCTAATTAAGAATAAAGGAGAGCAAATAGCTCTTGAAGAGGCCGTTAGATATGCTTCAAAAGTTTGCACTAAAGGCGGACCAAGACTATAAAAAAAACGCCGCTATTAGAGCGGCGTTCTTCTTTTGTTAACTCAGTTTAGAATTCGTATTTAAATCCTAAATTTATATTCCATGCCGACTGTCCGTCATTATTTTGAATATAAAGGCTATCATCATGGTCTATTCCAGAGATAATGAACTGACCAGTATCTGTTACACCATTTACTATGATCTGCCTACTGTTGTTATACGAATACTCTCTGACTATTCCTTTTTCATCATCGATCATATTTAAAAGATTTAGTAAGTCTAAGTAAACAATGAACTTATGATCATCAAAAACTTTGATATCTTGAGTTACCCTCAAATCAAGTCTACTGATCCAAGGGCTATTGAAAGCATTTCTTGGAGCATAAGTGCCCTTGTAAGCGCTTAATCCTGTTGCATTAACATGAGCCATAACAGCATCTGCTACGGCGGAACTAGTAAATGAAACGTTAGGATCAGAAGCTCCTGTAGGAATATAAGGCAAGCTGTAATCAGCATAGAATCTTGAATTTCCAGTTACACTGTTATAACCAGGTTCATCAAAAGTTACACTATAAGGTTCTCCACTTTTCCTTATGAAAACTAAAGAGAAGCGAGTATCGTTATTTCCAAACCATTGAGCTGTATAGTCTAAGGTTGCCATAAACTTATGCTCGGCCATGTAAGAAGAGCTAGCTGAACTAACATTCTCTCCATCCCATCTTTGCATATAACCATAAGCAGACTCAGCTTGAGCTGAAGTTAAAGCATATACATCGCTTGTATCCATATTGGTATAAGCTGTCATGAAATTAACATCATTCCATGATTTCTTCATGATAACTGTTATAGCTTCAGATTCTCCTAAAGAAGTATTTGACAGCCAAAAGTCGCCCGCCCCTTTATAGGTTCCTCTTCCGTCAGCTAAAGTACCAGTTTGAGTTAGCCCTAAATCTTTATAGAAAACAGCTTGGCTAATTTCGTCTCTATTATATTCAATAGTAACGTCGTAACCATTTGCTGTAAGAATATCTAAAGCAATATTAGATCTCCATGAACTTGGAGCTTCAAAGTTTGGATCTGTACCTTGTGCGTCTCCATACCAAGCACTACGCACTTGATAATTACTAGTAGGTCCTAACCAAAAGAAACGAGGATCAGCTACTGAAGCTGCTGGCATAGGGCCAATAGTACTGCTATAAGATCTAAAACGATTATAGTCAGTTTTACCACCAGATCTTGAATAAGCATTTCCATACCAAACTCTAGGAATCCTACCCAAGAAGAGACCTCTACCACCTCTGATGGTTGCATCAACTACCCTGTCTCCAAATAAAGAAGTAGCGTCATAGTTAATAGCCATTCTAGGTTGCAATAGATCGAAATCAAATCTTTGATTATTCCCTATTCCGTTTCTTTCTAAGAACTTGGGATTAAGATGAGGTTGAGTTGGAGTTAAAATACTATCGTATCTAAATCCAAAGGTAACTGTCAGAGCATCATTTGCATACCACTTGTTTTGAAAGTACAAGGTATCTTTTTCAATTTCAAAGTCTGCAGCAGCAGTTCCAACTTGATCATTACCAGCAATAGGCGTATGGAATCTTAAATAACTCCACTGACCAGCTTCAAAATCAGCGATACTGTCAAAATGAATTTCTCCATTGTAACGGGCAATAAAGAGGTTATAGACTGAGGTTTCTGCTCGCTCAATTCCAAAAGTCATGACATTATTGTCATTATCGTAATCAGCTTTAAAGACCAAAAAGTCTTCATCAACCATTATATGGTTTGCTCCTCTATATCTATCTCCACCTAAATAAACATCATCTCCACCAACTTCTATTCTTGCTTCAGGGAAAAGTCCATCTCCTATAGATGCATCATTTTCGTCCATTTCATATCTAGAGAATTTAAGTTTAGTTCTGAGTCTATCTGTTATATCGCTATAAAGAGCTATAGATGATCTTTCTATAACAGGTGGTTTAGCATAATAGTTATTACTAAAGACAGTTGCTCCTCTATTATATTTACGAGGAAAATAACTTTCTACTTTGGAATAATTTATAACTGCTCTATTTGCATCATTAATTACAGCATCTAGTTTTACAGTATATTCTTCATGGGTTTCTGGAAAAGAAGCACCATTAATCATTCCAGCATCATAACCATAAGTATTCATTGCGATGTTCTTTATTAGGTCTGCTTGAGCTGTTGTTAGCGTTTCTGCTTTATTTTGAGCATTGCTATCTACTGTTCCATAAAGAGCAGGGTTAGACCTTTCAAACTCTTCATAACCAACAAAGAAAAATAACCTGTCTTTGATTATAGGACCAGAAGCAGTAAAAGTTTTTACCTCTTCTGCAAATTCTGGGTAATCATTTCCGTCTGAGTCTTCACCAATATTTGATTCATCTCTTTCAGAATAGTACAGACTTCCATGAAACTCATTAGATCCAGATTTAGTAACAACTGCAATAGAACCACCTGTAGTGTTGCCTCTTGAAACATCATAAGGAGTAATATCTATAGAGATTTGTTGAACAAAATCTAAACTAATGGGATTTCTCATTGAACCAAAACCGTTAGCATTTAAACCAAAAGGATCGTTAAAGCTTACGCCATCTATAGAAAAATCATTAAACCTAGAATTGGCCCCCATAACTGAAATTTCAGTATTTCTACTAGAAGCTGAATTTATATTGACCCTAGGATCCATTTTTGCAAAATCACCTATTGATCTATTTATTGTAGGAACTGCATCCATAGCCACTCTGTCTAAGAGAGTACCTGTTCCTGTTTTAAGAAGATTTGAACCTGCAGCAGCAGTAACAACTAATTCTTCAGCAGCAGATTTTGAAAGCTCTATTTCAATAAGTGCCGTTTCATTTAATACCAGGAAAATTCCTTCTAATTTCTCAGATTGAAAACCAGGAGCCGATACCGTAATAGAGTAAGGACCACCTATTGGTAGGAAAGAAAGAGAGAAATTACCTGATCCACTCGCAGTAGTGACCTTAGTTATGCCTGTTGGTGTATGTTCAGCAATCACAGAAGCACCTGAAGCATTAACAGAACCCCTTATCGAAGAAGTAGTATCAACATCTGATGACACTGACATTGAAAGCATTAAGGTAACTACGCTTAAAGAAAGTAACTTTTTTATATTCATAAAAAACCCCAAAATAGTTAAGTTTTAAAATCGGAATAAATGTTATAAATCAGAAGTGACAATAGAATGTCTTTTGTGTGACTTATTAGCATTTATCTCCAAAATAAAAAATAATTTCTTAAATAAAAAATAAAGAGGAAATTATTTTATATACAGTCTCAATAATACCTTCTTTAGGTTACAAATGGAACTGGTCAAAAAAGAATATTCTGAGCATTTTTTTTAAATAGAAAATGCCTAAAGTTTCTATAAGTTATAAAGTCTTATTTGACTTCAATTTTAGATTTACCTAGAAGTTCTTCTAATACCTTAGGTACTTTAATTGATCCATCTTCAAGCTGATTATTTTCCAATAATGCTAGCAAGGTTCTCCCAACAGCCAAACCTGATCCGTTGAGAGTGTGAAGCAATTCATTGTTATTTTTTTCTTCATTTTTCCATCTTGCTAACATTCTTCTTGACTGAAAGTCTCTAAAATTTGAACATGAAGATATTTCTCTATATTTATTTTGAGAAGGTATCCAGGCTTCAAGGTCATAGGTTTTAGCAGCACTAAATCCTAGGTCAGATCCACAAAGCATCACTACTCTGTAAGGTATCTCTAAAGCTTTTAAGATTTCCTCAGCATGATTAGTTAGTTCTTCTAGCGCCTTTTCTGAGTTTGATGCTTCGACAGCCTGAACTAATTCTACTTTTTCAAATTGATGTAATCTCATTAATCCCCTAGTGTCCTTCCCGTAACTTCCAGATTCACTCCTAAAACAAGGTGTGTGACTAACCCATTTAATTGGTAATTTTTTAGAATCGACTATTTGTCCTCTTAACATATTTGTTACTGGTATTTCTGCAGTAGAGGTCAGATAGTATTCTTGATTTCCACGAAGTTTAAATAGATCTTCTTCAAATTTAGGTAGCTGACCTGTTCCTGTTAAGGATTCCTTGTTTACTATATACGGTACGTATAATTCTTCGTATCCATGATTTAGAACATGAGTATTAATCATGAATTGGGTTAAAGACCTATGAAGGGTTGCTAAATCAGATTTTAGAACAGAAAATCTAGCTCCTGAGATTCGTGAGGCAGCATCCATATCTATACCATCTAACATCTTGCCTAGCTCAAGATGATCACGTGGTTTAAAAGAAAACTCTGGTATTTTTCCCCATTTACGAACTTCTACATTATCTTCTTCTGACTTTCCTTTGGGTACATCTTCATCGGGTAGGTTTGGCAGTTCCAAAAGAAAATCTTTTTGCTCCTTTAATATCTCATCAAGCTCAGAAGATTTATCTTTAATTTCACTAGTAAGAGCTAAGGCTTCTTTTTCTTCTTTGGAGCTCTTTTTTTTATTGGCCTTTAGATGTCCGATTTTTTTAGATAAGTTATTTAGTAAAGCTTTCCTCTCTTCAGTATAAGATTGAAGACCCTTTCTAGATTTTTCTAGTTTAGTCCATACAGACATATTTACTGAAGAACCTCTTTTTTTTAGACCTTGTTCTACAGTTTTAATAGAATTCCTTAATAATTTTGAATCTAACATAAGTCTCTTATTCTATATCTTTATTTAAGTTAACTATATCAGTTCCTTCTTCTATTATTAGTTCAAGATCTTTTTCAGGGAATTGATTTGTATTGATGTCTCTAAACTCTATAAACACGGTTTGTTTAAAAGAATCTGTAAAAGTAATTAAGTTAATAATCCCGTTTCTTAGATTAACTCTTATCGCAGGAATAATACTATTCTTATCTTTATTTATTAATAAACAGGAAAAATTATCTAAGTTTTTTTTACATTCACTTAGTAAAAAAAGATTTCTTATTTCTTCTATATTCAAACTAAATAGACCAATAGGAGTTTCTTTTAATATGTTTTCTGATGGTTGAATTGTTAACTGTTCTAAGTCTTTATCATATCTATATAAGTTTTTTCCATCATAAGAGATTATTTCATTTAAAGGAGCGGTATAGGTCAATTTAAATTTTCCTGTTCTGTTAGCTAAAATATTACCTTCAATTCTTCTCTCTTTATCTTCCTGCAGAGTCTTTTGGGTAAATTTTGCTGAATAAAAATTCAGATTCAGTAAAGTTTTAAGAAATAAGTTTTCTTCCTCAGTGGTTAGTATTTCATACAAAGAGTTTTCGGAAGAAGAATTCACTATATTAGAGAAGTTTAGAAAAAAAAAGGAAAGAAAAAGAGCTCTGTATTTAATCAATTTTATTTCTTATTATTCTTCTGGTGGAGGAGGAACGAGGACTTCTCTATTTCCATTTGTAGCCATAGGGCTGACAATTCCAGCGGCTTCCATAGTTTCGATTAATCTTGCTGCTCTGTTGTAACCCACTCTGAGTCTCCTTTGAACAGCTGATATGGAAGCTCTTCTAGATTGAGCAACAAATGCTACAGCCTCGTCATACAATTCATCAGACTCGCCATCCTGCTCAGCATCTTCACCACTAGCAATTCCTGGCATTCCGACTACCGAACCTTCTTCTTTAGTTACTTCTTCAATATATACAGCTTTACCCCTTTGCCTCCAATCATCAGCAACTCTTTTCACCTCATCATCCCCAACAAAAGCACCATGTACTCTTTGTGGGATAGAAGTACCAGCAGCTAAATAAAGCATATCTCCTTTTCCTAATAATTGTTCTGCACCTCCTTGATCTAGAATTACTCTAGAATCCATTTTAGAAGCAACTTGGAAAGCAACTCTGGCAGATATATTGGCTTTAATAAGACCGGTAATAACATCTACAGAAGGCCTCTGAGTTGCTAAAAGCATGTGAATACCTGCCGCTCTTGCTTTTTGAGCTATCCTAGCTATTAATTGCTCTGCTGTTTTACCTACAATCATCATCAAATCCGCTAATTCATCTACTGCTAAAACTATATTTGGAAGCTGTTCTAAATTAGGAATTTCTGATTCCGTTTCTTCGTCATCAGATTTCCATAGAGGATCTTTAATTGGTTGGCCTTTATTTATTGAATCTGAAACTTTTTTGTTATAACCGTTTAAATTTCTCACTCCTAGCTCAGCCATCAATTTATACCTTCTTTCCATTTCATTTACACACCACCTAAGTCCACTAGATGCTTCTTTCATATCAGTTATTACTGGACATAGTAAATGGGGAATATCTTCATAAACTGAAAGTTCCAACATTTTTGGATCTATTAATATCAACCTTACTTGTTCAGGGCTAGCTTTAAATAGAATGCTTACAAGCATTGAGTTAATAGCTACAGATTTACCTGAACCTGTTGTGCCAGCTACAAGAAGATGTGGCATTGAAGATAATTCTGCAACGACGGCTGAACCACTAATATCCTTTCCTAGTGCAACTGTAAGAGGACTCTTAGATTCATCATATTGTGTACTTGATAATACTTCACTCAGTAAAACTGGTTGACGATCTTCTCTGGGTACTTCTATACCAATAGTATCCCTACCCTCTATTACTTCTACAATCCTTACACTTGTTTTAGACAAAGATCGTGCAAGATCTTTATTTATATTTGAGATTTGATTCACTTTTAATCCCGTAGGTAGTTTTAGTTCGAGTCTTATTACAACAGGTCCTGGTTGAATAGACTCAACCGTAACACCATCAATCTTGTATTCTGATAATTTACTTATAACCAAATCACCTAATTGCCTTAAGGACTGTTCAGAAGTTTCATCAGATACCTCATCTTTTTTTTCATCTAACAATGAGAGCTTGGGAGGATTAGATGCTTCCTTGTATTCGAATAGCTCTTCTTGTTTTTCTTTTTCAACCCTGGCACTAGTTTCAGTTTTGTTATTAGGTTTAACTACTTCCGCAACTTTAATTTTCTCTTTCTTTTTTACTTCTTCTAAAACTTTATGTTGTCTTTCTATCTTTTCTTTTCTTAGTCTTTGTTTTTCTCTTACATTAGCAAGAAAATCAGAAATCTTTTGGCCAAAATCTCCTCCAAAACTTACAAAAAACTCCTGAGCTCTTATGATTAATGCAGTCCATGATATTTCTAGAGATAAAGTTAATCCTAATAAAGCAAAGCAGGTAAATAATAAAGTGCTTCCTACTAAACTTAGAGGTACCAGAGTAAAAGATGAGATTGTTGAGCCAATTAATCCACCACTATTTTCAGGCAATAAAGATTGGTCAACATTTACAAAAAGATTAATAAGCGAACAACTACAAATTAAAAATAAAGACCAACCTATTATTCTTATGCCAATTAAACCAGAGTAAATCTGAGAAAATTGAATAGGTCTCCTAAAGAAAATGAAATGACGAATTAGAGGCCAAAGAAGCCAGTAAGGAATTAAGAAAGCCATATAACCAACTAATGAAAATAGTAAATCGCTTAGAAATGCTCCCCAAGAGCCAACAGCGTTAGAAATCTCAATTTGCTGTATAACTCTTTCATCTAAAAAATTTTGAGAATTCCATCCGGGGTCATTGGGAGAAAAGGTTACCAATGAAACTAAAGCGTATATTCCTAAGAAACCTTGGATAATTAACCAAGACTCAAAGAAGAGTTGATTTATTTTAAGGCGAGAAATAGATACAGCCTGTTCAGCTGTTTTCTTAGTTGCTTGTGCTTTTTTTGCCACTTGCTGAAATTGGTTTTTGTTATTGTATATTTTATTTATGCGATCTTCTAACTTTCAAAGATAAAATTTGTTAATTCGAAGTTATAATTTAAATATGGAAAAGTTAATTAGTAGAAAATTAATCATATTAGGATCAGGTCCAACAGGTTATACATCAGCAGTTTATGCCGCTAGAGCAGGTTTAAACCCTTGTTTAATTACTGGCTTAGAACAAGGAGGACAATTAACTACTACAACTGATGTAGAAAATTGGCCGGGTGATAGTGATGGGTTACAAGGACCAGAATTAATGGATAGGATGTTAAAACATGCAGAGTCTTTAAATGTGGAGATTATCTTTGATCATATAGAAAAAGCTGAAATTACTCATAAACCTTTTAAATTAACAGGAAGTAATCATACCTTTGAGAGTGAAAGCTTGATTATAGCCACAGGAGCTTCTGCTAAATACTTAGGACTTTCATCTGAACAAGAATACTTAGGAAAGGGAGTGAGTGCTTGTGCAACGTGTGATGGATTCTTTTATAAAGATAAAAAGGTAGCGGTAATTGGAGGTGGCAACACTGCAGCTGAAGAAGCACTCTATTTATCAAATCTTTGTTCTAAAGTATTGCTTATTCACAGAAGGGATAGTTTAAGATCCGAAAAAATTCTGCAAGAAAGGTTATTTAAAAAAGCAGAAGAAGGAAGTATAGAAATACTTTGGGATCATGTGCTTGAAAATGTATTGGGTGATGGACAAAAAGTTTCAGGTATCGAACTAAAAAATTTAAAAGATGATAAAACTAATACTCTTGAGATAGAAGGTGTCTTTATAGCCATAGGCCATAATCCAAATACTGAAATCTTTAAGGGTCAATTAGAAATGAAAGATGGTTATATAAAGACACTTTCTGGACTCGATGGTAACGCTACTTCAACAAGCATAAAAGGTGTCTTTGCTGCAGGAGATGTTTCAGATCATGTTTATAGGCAGGCCATAACTTCTGCTGGAGCAGGATGTATGGCTGCTCTTGATGTAGAAAAGTACTTATCAGAAAAATAATGAAGCATTTAAAAATAAAGAAAGAAGGCCATATATGCTGGGTTTATTTAAATAGACCTAAATCACTAAATGCTCTAAATACTGAAATTCTTAAAGAATTAACTCAATTTAATGAGTCCTTAAGAGAAGACCTAAAAACAAGAGTTGTTATATATACTGGTTCTGGAGATAACTTTTCTTCTGGAGCTGATTTAAAAGAAAAACAAAAACCTGTAACTAAATTAGAAGCTTGGAGAAATAACTTTGGCAAGCCAGCTATTTGGTCTTTCTTAGAAGTAGATCAAATAACAATAGCTGCCATAAATGGTTACTGTCTTGGTGGAGCAGCTTGCATAGCTTCTGCCTGTGATTTTCGTATTGCTTCTGATAAATCCATTCTTGGTTATCCAGAAATTAACTTAGGCATTAATCTCAATTGGTTAGGTTTACCATTAGCTGTAAGATTAATTGGACCTGCAAAAGCAAAAAAAATTGTTATTGGTGGTGAAAATGAAAAAGCCGTAACTCTCCTTAATTGGGGTTTCTATGATGAAGTTCACCCTAAAGAAGAATTATTAAATGCTGCTAAAGAGATGGCAAATCTTTATGCTTCTAAACCACCAATTGCAGCTCAAATGATTAAAAGAAGTGTAAATGAATTAACTTATTCAGGAGACGATGCAATTATGCATATGGATTACGATCAAACTCTTCTTACGCATGAAACTAAAGACAGGAAAGAGGCCATTAAATCTTTTTTTGAAAAAAGAGATCCTTTGTATAAGGGCGATTAAAAGGATTTGTTACTTAAAGATTCTTTTGCAGTTTCATACTCATCAACCAAACTATCAACTGCTTCCTTGACTGTTGGAACGTCATATAAATTTCCAATGCCCTGACCAGAACCCCATATGTCCTTCCAGGCCTTCTTCTGATTATCTCCTGGACCGGAACCAAAGTTCATATCATTTTTATCTGCATAAGGGAGGTTATCCGGATCTAGTCCTGCTTTTACGACACTTGGTTTTAGATAATTTCCATGAACACCAGTAAAGGTTGCGGAATACATAATGTCATTTGCAGAGCTATCTACAATCATTTCTTTATAACCTTCACTAGCATTAGCTTCTTTAGTGGCTATAAACCTAGTACCTATATAAGCAAAATCAGCTCCCATAGCTTGGGCAGAAAGTACAGATGCTCCGTGAGATATACTTCCAGATAGTGCTATAGGTCCATCAAAAAACTCTCTTACTTCTCTAACAAGTGCAAAAGGACTTAAAGCTCCAGCATGACCTCCTGCTCCTGCACAAACTAGAATTAATCCATCAGCTCCTTCTTCAATTGCTTTTTTTGCATGCCTTATATTAATTACATCATGCATGACAGCACCCCCATATCCATGTACTGAATCAACAACAAATTTAGGTGCTCTTAAACTTGTAATAATGATTGGAACTTCATGTTTAACACAAACCTCCATATCATGCTCTAATCTATTATTAGAATGATGACAAATTTGGTTAACGGCAAAAGGAGCTACCATTTCATTTGGATTATTAGCCTTATAATCTTCTAATTCTTTTTTCATCATAGTAATCCACTCATCAAGTTTTTCCTCTGGTCTGGCATTGAGGGCGGGGAAAGATCCGACGACACCTGATTTACACTGTGCAAGTACAAGCTCAGGATAAGAAACTGTAAATAAGGGGGCTCCGAATACCGGAATTCTTGTTTTATCCTTTAAAAAATTTATTACATCCATGTTTTTTCCCTTTATTGACTAGAAACCCAAACATACGTTAGGGCAACTAGAATCATGATTATTATGAAAGCCGAGATAGCATCTGCTTTGCTATCTGACTGTTCCTCGTTATCTCTTTCTTGTGTACCATGCTCTGTCATTATTTCTCCTAATTAAAGCTTCACAACTACTCTTCCAGTCTGCTCTCCAGCCAAGATACTTTTTATTTCCACTTCTAAACCTTCAAGAGAAACTACTTTGGTAATTTCTTCTAGTTTATTTAAAGACCAATCTGTAGAAAAATGCTTCCAAACATGAATTTTATCTTCCAATGGAATTTCAACTGAATCTATACCCAGAAGAGCATTACCTCTTAAAATGAATGGAAATATTGAACTCTCAAAAGATGGTCCGCCTACTAGACCTGAGCATGCTATTGCTCCTCCAGGGCTTAAAGAAGTTAACAAAAGGCTTAAGGTTTCGCCACTGACTACGTCTACGCCTATATCCCATAAGCTTTTTCCTATAGGTTTCCTAGTCTTTTCAGCTAATTCTTCTCTGGATAAAACTTCTGTTGCACCTAAAGATTTCAGAAAGTCTATTTGATCTTTCTTTCCTGAAACAGCAGTAACTTCAGAACCTAAAGCTGATAATAGCATCACTGATATGGACCCTACTCCGCCTGTAGCTCCTGTAACAACAGACTTGGTACCACTAAACCCAGTCCAACCTTGGTAGGAATCAAGAGAATGTATAGATAAGCCTGCAGTCAATCCTGCCGTTCCTAAGGACATTGACTGCTTTGTTGATAAGTCTTTAGGTAAATGTAGTGCCCAGGTTGAAGGTACTCTGATGAATTCTCCAAAACCTCCCGAAGTATTCATACCTAAGTCATAGCCAGTAACTATAACTTTCTCTCCTTTCTTAAATTCTTCTGTTGAAGATTCTATTATTTCTCCTGCAGCGTCTATACCTGGGGTATGAGGATAATTTCTTGTTACTCCTGGTATACCAGAAGCAGACATTGCATCTTTATAATTTAATGAAGAGTATTCAACCTTTATTAACAGGTCCCCTTCAGGTAAATCATCTGTGGTTTTCTCTACAATAGATAAACTAAATCTACCTTCATCTTCAGTAGCTTCAAGTGCTTTATATCGAATGCTCATATTCTTTGATCTCAGGTTATAAACCTGTCCTTATTTACTATATCTAAAACTTTATAAATTCCTTTCTCAAGTAAAAGCTCTGCTGCAGTAGCAAATCTAGCAGTTATTGGTTTCTTTTCGAAATACTCAATCTCTATAAGTTTAAATTTTTTGGATAATTTAACTAAATAATCATCAGAAGTTCCTATATCATCGATTAGTCCTAATTTAAGTGCCTCATCTCCCTGCCAGACTTCTCCAGTAGCTACTTTATTTACATTAATCTTGGGTCGATTTTCTTTAACAAATCCCTTAAAAACTTTATGAAGTTCTTCTAATTCACTAACAAATTTTTGTCTTCCAGACTGTGTATTCTTACCTAAAGTGGTTAAAGTTCTTTTATATCTTCCGGCTGTATGCAGCTCTATATCTATGTTTAGTTTCTTTAAAAATTTATTAAAATTTGGGAGCTGAGCTACAACCCCTATTGATCCAACTAAAGCCCAAGGGGCAGCTACAATTTTAGTAGCAACACAAGACATGAGATAACCTCCACTGGCTGCTAGCTTATCTATACAAACAGTTAAAGGAATTTTATGATCTAC
>CEUZ01011696.1_pt1 | contig 20664 bp, 20 predicted proteins | sample 361511 | NCBI WGS metagenome assembly CEUZ01 (sample SAMEA2622822, study PRJEB7988) | marine metagenome | biome: marine biome (ENVO:00000447); feature: surface water layer (ENVO:00002042); material: "saline water (ENVO:00002010), including plankton (ENVO:xxxxxxxx)" | depth 5 m
TCACCAGTTGCTATTCGAAATGCACGTAAAGCATTACCATGAGCTACACAAAGAACATTTTTTCCTCTTTTAAGCAATTTTAATATTTTATTATTTAAAAAAGGCTTTACTCTTTTTAAAACATCTTGAAGACTTTCTCCTTTTGGTGGCTTAACTTTAAAACTTCTTCTCCACTCTAAAACTTTTTTTTCCCCGTGAGTTTTAACTAATTCATCTTTATATTTCCCAGATAAATCTCCATAGTCTCTCTCATTTAAAGAGGAAACTTTAATAATTTTATTTTTTTTACTTGATGAATCTAAATTGCTAGTTATAAATCTTGCAGTCTCAATACTTCTGCTTAATTTACTTGAATATACTTGATCAATAGTAATACCCATTTTTTTTAATTCTTTTCCTGCTTTTTTTGCCTGCTTAATACCTTTTCTTGTTAAAGGCACATCGATACCACCAGTAAATCTATTTTGAAGATTCCAAATACTTTGGCCATGGCGCATTAAAATTAAAATAGACATTCAGTAATTAAAGTTTATATAAATAAAAAATGTATTATATTTGATGTATATTAATTAACTTATAATATTAAAAAAAAATAATTATATAAAAAAAAACTAAAAATGAAATTTAAAATATTAATTTTATTTGTTTTACTTATCTTTTCATCCTACCCATCATACGCTAAAGATAAAGATATTAGTGAATATGATTATTTAAAATTTTTAGGAGAATCTATTGAAAAAATAAAAAGTGATTATGTAGAACACATTGATAATAAAGAAATAGTAGAATCAGCAATAAACGGTATTTTATCTTCTTTGGATCCCCATTCTAGTTTTTTAAATGCTAAAAGTCTTGACGATATGAAAATACAAACCAAAGGAGAATTTGGTGGATTAGGTATCGAAGTAACAATGGAAAATGGTTTTGTTAAAGTTATATCACCAATTGATAATACACCAGCAGATAAGGCTGGAATTAAAGCTGGTGATTATATAACACATCTTGATAAAAAATCAGTAATAGGTCTTTCTTTAGATGAAGCAGTTAATAAAATGAGAGGACCAGTTGGTTCAAAATTACAAGTAACAATTGGGAGAGTAGATAATGAGCCTTTTGATGTAACTATTAAAAGAGATATTATAAAAATAACAACTGTTAGATCAAGATTAGAAAAAGATGTTGGGTATGTTAGGATAACTACATTTTCTGAACAAACAAATAATTCAACTAAAGATGCTATTAAAAAACTAAAAAAAAATAAAAATCTTAAAGGCTACATTGTAGATTTAAGAAATAATCCTGGTGGTTTATTAGAACAAGCGGTTGCTATTTCAGATCTTTTCTTGGAAAAAGGTGAAATAGTTTCAACCAGAGGTAGAGATTCTGAAAATCCAGAAACTTATAAAGCAAGACCTGGTGACATTATTAATGGATTACCATTAGTAGTTTTAATAAATAGTGGTTCAGCTTCAGCATCAGAAATTGTTGCTGGTGCTCTACAAGATCATAAAAGAGCAATAATACTTGGAACCCAATCTTTTGGAAAAGGTTCAGTACAAACAATAATTCCTGTTAATCCTTTTGGTGCTTTACGAATGACAACTGCTAGATATTTTACTCCTTCAGGAAGATCTATACAAAAAAAAGGTATAACACCTGATATCACTGTTGAAGAAGCAAAAGTTGAAAAACTCGAAACAAGAAATGGTAATAGAGAATCAGATTTAAAAGGTGCTCTAGACAATCCAAATAAAAATGAAGAAAACAAAGATGTAAATGAAACAAAAAAAAATCAATCAGTAAACGATTTTCAATTATCAAGAGCTTTAGATTTAGTAAGAGGCATTTCTCTTTACAAAAATAAATTAGCTATAAATTAATTTAAATTCATGAAAAATATTAATTCGTACCGTATTGGAGTAGGAATTATATTAATTAACAAAAAAAAAAAAATATTTGTTGGTAAAAGAATTGATGTGAAAAAAGAAGCATGGCAAATGCCTCAAGGTGGTGTGGCTAAAAATGAAAAACTAGAAGATGCAGCATATAGAGAACTTTATGAAGAAACGGGTGTAAAAAAAGCTGAAATAATTTTTCAAAGTAAAAAATGGTTTAAATATAATATACCTTCACCTGTAAAAAAAAAATTATGGAAAGGTAAATTTTTAGGACAAAAACAAAAATGGTTTTTAATGAAATTCAAAGGTAATGAAAAAAAAGATATTAATTTAAATATTCATAAAGCTGAATTTAATAATTGGAAATGGGTAAATATAGATCAATTAGAAGGGCTTATAGTGCCCTTTAAAAAAAAAATGTATAAAGAAATTGTTAAAGAATTTGAAGATAAAATAAAAAAAATTTAATTAAGAATATCTATAATTGTATTAAATTCTTTCAATTTTTTTTCAATAAACAAAATTTCATCTTCACTTTTAGTTTGATTCTTTAATTTTTCGAATTTTGAAATATTATCTTTAAAATTATTTAGCTTAAAGTCATTTACATCAAAAGCAGTTTCGCTTAAAACAATTAAATTATTATCACTTACTTCTGCGAAACCACTATACAAGAAAAAACTTTTATCAATTTTATTATTTTTATATATACGTAACACACCAGGTCTAATTTGTGATACTAAATTACTATGATGTGGTAAAACTCCAAAATCCCCTTCTTCTCCCGGCACAACCACCATTTCAAAATCTCCGATTAATAAATTTTTATTCGGAGTAATTAATTCAAAATGAAAAAATTTTTCCATTATTTTTCTTTAGAAATTTTTTTAGCTTTTTCTAATGCCTCATCAATAGTGCCAACTAAATAAAAAGCAGTCTCAGGAATATTATCATGCTCACCGTCAACAATACTTTTAAAACCTTTAATCGTCTCTTCTAATTTAACAAATTTACCAGGCGTGCCAGTAAAAACTTCTGCAACAAAAAAAGGTTGTGATAAAAATCTTTGAATTTTTCTAGCTCTTGAAACTGTTAATTTGTCTTCCTCAGATAATTCGTCCATTCCAAGTATCGCTATTATATCTTGCAATGACTTATATGATTGCAATACTTCTTGTACTCTTCTAGCAACTTGGTAATGTTCTTCACCAACAATGGTTGGATCTAGAATTCTTGAAGTTGAATCTAAAGGATCAACTGCTGGATATATACCTAATTCGGCAAGAGATCTACTTAAAACCGTAGTGGCATCAAGATGAGCAAAAGATGTTGCAGGAGCAGGGTCTGTTAAATCATCTGCTGGAACATAAATTGCCTGAACACTTGTTATTGAACCTTTTTTAGTTGTTGTAATTCTTTCTTGTAAAGCTCCCATATCTGTTGACAAAGTAGGTTGGTATCCAACAGCTGAAGGTATTCTACCTAATAAAGCTGACACCTCTGAACCAGCTTGTGTAAATCTAAAAATATTATCTACTAAAAGCAAGACATCTTGTCCTTCTTTATCTCTAAAATGTTCAGCTAAAGTAAGACCTGTTAATCCAACACGAGCTCTAGCTCCTGGAGGTTCATTCATTTGACCATAGACTAAAGCAACTTTTGATTTTTTTCCTTTAATATCTATAACTCCACCTTCTATCATCTCATTATATAAATCATTTCCTTCTCTAGTTCTTTCACCAACTCCAGCAAAAACTGAAAATCCACCGTGTTCTCTTGCGATATTATTAATAAATTCCATTAAAATAACTGTTTTACCAACACCAGCTCCTCCAAATAAACCCACTTTACCTCCTTTGGAATAAGGTGCTAATAAATCAACCACCTTAATACCAGTAACTAAAATTTCAGTTTCTGTTGATTGTTCCACAAATTCAGGTGCTGGTTGATGTATTGATGCTAATGTTTTAGTTTTAATTGGGCCTCTTTTGTCAACTGGTTCGCCAACAACATTTAATATTCTACCCAATGTTTCTTTACCTACTGGTACTGAAATTGGGTTTCCAGTATCTATTACTTCTTTACCTCTTACAAGACCATCTGTTGTATCCATTGCGATAGTTCTTACAGAATTTTCTCCAAGATGCTGTGCTACTTCTAAAATTAATTTTGATCCCTCATGATCAACTTGAAGTGCGTTTAAAATTGCTGGTAATTCTTTTTCAAAACTAACATCAACAACTGCTCCTGTAATTTGTGTAATTATTCCAATATTATTTTTTTTTGCCATATTAAACTGCTTCAGCTCCTGAAATAACTTCAATCAATTCTTTAGTAATTTGTGCTTGTCTAGATCTATTATAATTTAATGTAAGTGTATCAATTAATTCTCCTGCATTTCTTGTAGCATTATCCATAGCAGTCATTCTTGCACCTTGCTCGCCTGCCGCATTTTCTAATAAACCACTAAAAATTTGTATAGAAACATTTTGTGGAACTAGATTTTTTAAAACCTCTTCTTCTTCTGGCTCATATTCATAAATTGATTCATCTTTTTTTTCATCTTTTTTAGAACTATTTTCAATATCATTTAGAACTGGGATAACTTGTTTTAATTGTGCTTCTTGCTTAATAGCTGATCTAAATAAAGAAAATACTATATGAGCAACATCAAATTCTTGATTTTTATACATCAATAAAATTTTATTAGAAATTTTTACAGCAAACTCGTAATCAATTCCTTTTTTGCCAGAAATAGAAACGGTGTCTATAATCATTTCATTAAATTCTCTTTTTAAATGGTCTAAACCTTTTTTACCAATACAAATAATTTTTACTGTTTTATTTGAATTTAATAAATTATTAATTTTATTTTTTGCTAATTTAGTTATAGCTGAATTAAAACCTCCACACAGTCCTCTATCGGATGTCAAGAGTATTATTAAATGAGTTTTGTTGCTTTCTTTACCTTTAATAATTTCTGGAGCATTATCTATATTTTTTATATTAGAAGTTATATTACCTATAATTTCTTGCATTTTATTTACATAAGGTCTTGATGATTCTGCTTCAGTTTGAGCTTTCTTCAATCTAGCACCGGCAACTAATTTCATAGCTGAAGTAATTTTTTTAGTAGATTGAACACTATTAATTCTATCTCTTAAATCTTTTAAATTGGCCATTAATTATTCATCCTCCTTCTTTTTTTCATCTGAAACTTTATCTTTTTTTGATTCATCATCTTTATCATCTTCAACTATAAGTTCTTCTTTTTTGTATGAACTTAAAAAAGATTTAATAACATCATGTAGTTTCTTTTCTGTCGCTTCTTTAACTTCTTGATCTTTTTTAATTGTATCTAACAAATTTTTTTGTTTATTTCTACAATGATCAATTAAATTATTTTCAAATTGATTAACATATTCAACTTTAACTCTATCAAGGTAACCGTTTACTCCAGCAAAAATCGAAACTACCTGTTCTTCTACTGGAACTGGTTTATATTGGGGTTGTTTTAATACTTGGGTTAATCTTGCTCCTCTATTCAATAGTTGTTGAGTTGCTACATCTAAATCTGAACCAAATTGCGCAAATGCTTCCATTTCTCTATATTGAGCTAATTCTAATTTAATACTTCCTGCAACTTGCTTCATTGATTTTAATTGTGCTGCTGACCCTACTCTACTTACAGATAATCCTACATTAATAGCTGGTCTTATTCCTTTATAAAAAAGATCTGTTTCCAAAAATATTTGTCCATCTGTGATAGATATAACATTTGTTGGAATATAAGCGGATACATCATTAGCTTGAGTTTCTATTATCGGTAATGCAGTTAATGATCCTCCTCCATCCTTATCACTCATTTTAGCTGCTCTTTCTAATAATCTTGAATGCAAATAAAAAACATCTCCAGGATAAGCTTCTCTACCAGGCGGTCTTCTTAATAAAAGTGACATTTGCCTATAAGCAACAGCTTGTTTAGATAAATCATCATAAATTATTAAAGCATGCATTCCATTATCTCTAAAATATTCTCCCATAGTACAACCAGTGTATGGAGCTAAAAATTGTAAAGGAGCAGGATCAGATGCTGTAGCTGAAACAACTATAGTATATTTTAACGCATCATTATCTTCTAAAACTTTAACAATTTGAGCAACGCTAGATTTTTTTTGGCCAACTGCAACATAAATACAATATAATTTTTTCTTCTCATCCTTACCTTCATTAATTTCTTTTTGATTTATAATTGCATCGATTGCAACAGCTGTTTTTCCAGTTTGTCTGTCACCAATAATTAATTCTCTTTGACCTCTACCTACAGGAATTAAAGTATCAATAGCTTTTATACCTGTTTGTACAGGCTCATGAACAGATTTTCTTTGAATTATCCCAGGAGCTTTAACTTCAAGACGATTTTTTTCTTTAGATTTTATTTCACCTTTACCATCTATTGGATTTCCTAAACCGTCTACAACTCTTCCTAATAAAGATTTTCCTATTGGAACTTCAAGAATTTTTTTAGTTCTTTTAACAGTATCGCCTTCTTTTATATTTCTATCATCTCCAAAAATAACCGCTCCAACATTATCTTGTTCTAAATTAAGAGCCATTCCTTTTACCCCACCTGGAAACTCAATCATTTCTCCTGCCTGTACATTTTCTAGACCATAAACTCTGGCTATACCGTCACCAACAGACAAAACTTGTCCTACTTCTGACACATCTTGTTTTAAATCTAAATTTTTTATTTGTCTTTTTAAAATATTTGATATTTCAGATGATTTTATATTCATAATTTTTTAAAAAATTAATATTATCTTAATGAATTTACAATTTTATCAAGCTTAGATTTCATTGAAAAATCCATCATTGTACTTCCTAATTTCACAATAAACCCCGATATAATATTTTTATCAATAATAAAATTAACTTTAGCTTTATTTTTTACATCAGATCTTAATTTATTTTCTATACTCTTAATATCTTTTTTTGAAATAGCATTTGGTAAAATTACATCAATTTTAATTATATTTTTACTTTTAGATGAAATATCATTATAAAATTCAATTATTTTCTCTAATAAAAGCAATCTTTTATTGAATGCTAATAAAAATAAAAAATTTTCAGTAATTTGATCCATTTTTAAACTTTTAGAAACTAGTTTTAATATCTCTTGATGTTTTTTTGGACTTACAATTGGAGAAAAAATTATTTTTTTAAATTCTTTATTTTTTTTTACTAATTCATCTACTAAAGATAAATCTTTTTTTATTTTATTCTCTTTTTTCTCTTCAAATGCAAGATTTTGCAAAGCTTTTACATATCTTTTAACTACTTCGTCGCTTCCAGTAATTATCATAATTTTAAAAAAAAAAAAAAATTACTGAATAGATTACACGGGATTTTTGCCCTTGCAAGTTGATAAAAATAAAAAAAAAAATTATGAAAAATTGTAAGGATCAATGTCTACAGAGACTTTTAAATCAAATGGTATTTTGATTTTTTTTAACCAATCACTAATAAATTTTTGAATATTTTTATTTTTAGAACATCTTACGATAAACCTTTTTCTATGCTTTCCTCTTAAATAAGAAATAAAAGGCGGGGCTGGGCCTAAAACTTCAAAATCATTTGATTGTTGCGCTTCAAATTTCATTTTTTTACAAAAATTATTTAATTTTTTTTCATTTTTTGAAACTACCATTAAAGAGCTTAATTTTTTAAAAGGTGGTAAGCCTGATTCTTTTCTAATATTAATTTCTTCTAAAAAAAAATTATTTAAATCAAATTTTTTTATATTATTTAAAATTGGATTATCAACTGATAAAGATTGTATTAAAACCTTTCCAGATAATGTAGATCTACCCGAACGTCCAGAAACTTGTGTTAATAATTGAAATGTTTTTTCTGCTGCTCTTAAATCACCACCAAGAAAACTAAAATCAGCATCTACTACTACAACTAAAGTTAATTTTGGAAAATGATGTCCTTTTGCTAATATTTGCGTACCAACTATCACATTAATTTTTTCTTCCTCGAATTTTTTTAGTATATCTTTTCCCTCATCTTTTTTTTGCATTATGTCACTAGTTAATATTTCTACATTCAAATTTTTATTATTATCTTTTATCTCATAACTTATTCTTTCTACTCCTGGTCCATAAAAATAAAAACTACAATCACTATTTTTACAAATTCTTTTTTTATTTTTAAATAAAATTTTATATCCACAATGATGACAAATAAGATTATTATCTTTTTTGTGAAAAACTAATCCAACGTCGCAATTTGGGCAAAGAATTTTTTTATTACAAGTTTTACAATAAACATAAGGTGCAAAACCTCTTCTGTTTAAAAAAAATAATGCCTGATTACCTGATTTTATTGTGTTTTTTAACTCTTTATGTACTTCGTCTGATAACCATTTACCTTTCTCAGGTGGGTTTTCAGCTAAATCTAAAATTTTAACATCAGGAAATCCTGCTTTTCCATATCTTTTTTTTAATTTTACAACTTCATATTTTTTTTCTAAAACATTTAATTTGGTTTCAATAGATAAAGTAGCTGAACATAAAATAATTGGAATATTAGTAAGTTTTGCACGAACAATTGCCATATCTCTTGCGTTATAAATTACTCCTTCCTCTTGTTTAAAACTTTGATCGTGTTCTTCATCAATAATTATTAAACCTAAATTTTTGAATGGTAAAAATAATGCTGATCTTGCACCTACAACAACATTAGTACTTCCATCAATTATAGATTTCCATATTTTTATTTTTTCACTTACTTTTACATCAGAGTGCCAAAGTAATGGTTTTGTTTTAAATCTTTTTTTAAACCTATCAAACCATTGCGCTGTCATTGAAATCTCTGGTAAAAGAACTAAAACTTGTTTTTTTTTAGATATACATTTACTAATTGCCTCAAAATATACCTCTGTCTTACCTGACCCAGCGACGCCATCAATAACAACTGTGAAGAATTTTTTATAATTAAACTTTTCTAAAATATATTTTTTAGCAATTAATTGCTCTTTGGTTAAAACAGGTTTTTTTAATGATAAATCTAAAAAATGATCATCAATATTTTCTATATTTTTTTTTCTATTAAATATTTGTTTAACACCTAAACAAAGTTTGAAAACGGTACCTAAACTATTCATTGTATAATTAGAAACCCAAACAATAAAATCTCTATTTTCTTTATTTAAAGAAGAAAAATTTAATTTTTTTTCGATACTTCTAATTTTTGTTATAGGTAATTTTTTTTTTAATCTACTTATATTCTCCCATACACAACCTATTATTTTTTTATTTTTAAATGGAACTAAAACAAAATCGCCTAATTTAATTTTTTCTTTTTCATTGCATAAATAATGAAATGTTTGGTTAAAGGGAAGCGGTAAAAGAACATTAATTATTTTTTTTTTCAATTTTTTTCAATCAAATAATTTTATGTAAATATTCATTTAAAAAAAAGATCGATTTTATAAAAATTCTTACCAAATCATAATTATGGAATTAAAAAATCAAACTATAAGAAATTCTAAAAATATTTTTAGATATAATATATCTGATGAAAAAGTAAAAAAATATATATTTTCTTGGCTTGAATATTTAGAAATAGAAAAAGGATTTTCACAAAATACTCTACTTGCTTATGAAAAAGATTTAAGAAAATTTATAAATTTTTACTGCTGGTATAAAATCAATAAAAACATTGATTTAAGTAATTTAACAGAAAATAAACTAAAAAAAATAAAAGAAATAGATTTTGATTATAAAAATTTAACAATAACTAAAAACGAATTAATAAATATTAAATATAACGAAATTAGACCCTATCTTTTTTTTACAACATTCTTAAATTACAAAAAAACCTCTAGAAAAAGAATTATTGCGTCTATTAAAAGCTTTTATAATTTTTTATCAAAAAATGAAGAAATTATTGATGTTGACATTATTAATGAATTAAAAGGGCCAAAGCTTGATCAATCTCTACCTAGACCAATTGAATTTGACAATATAAAAAAAATTATAAAAGAAATAAATAATATAAATGATACTAATTGGATAAAAAAAAGAGATATAGCATTAATTTCTACTATTTACGGATGCGGTTTAAGAGTAAACGAAGCTCTATCAATAAAATATATTGATATACCTAGAAATATTTCTAAAGGATATATAAAAATAATTGGTAAAGGAAATAAAGAAAGAATTGTACCGTTGATTAGCAATATTATGAAAAAAATTAATGAATATATTTCTTCATATCCTTTTAAATGGAAAGATGATAGTTATTTATTTTTAGGTAAAAATAAAAAAAAATTGAATTCAGGTGTTTTCCAAAGAAATTTTAGAAAAATTAGAAAAAAATTAGGGTTAAATGAAAAATTTACACCACATGCATTAAGACATAGTTTTGCAACTCATATGCTTGAAGGTGGTGCTGATGTAAGAACTATTCAGAAATTGCTTGGTCATAAATCTTTAAAATCTACACAAATTTATACTGAAGTTAATCAAACACAATTATCAAAATTGTACGATAAATTTAATCCTAGAAAAAAAATTTTAATTGGTTCTAAATAAGTTTTTTTGCAACTTTTAAAACATCTGAAACGCTGTTTACCGATGTAGTAAATTCTTTTTTTTCATCTTTTTTTAAATTTACTTCAACAATTTTTTCAACACCATTTGCTCCCAAAACAACTGGAACTCCAACGTAAATACTTTTTACTCCATATTGACCTCTTAAATACGCTGAGCAAGGAAGAATTTTTTTTTGATCTCTTAAATAACATTCAACCATTTCAATTGCTGATGCTGCTGGTGAATAATATGCAGATGTTCCCATATATGTAATTATTTCTCCTCCACATGTTCTAATCCTTTTAACTATTTCATTTACTTTCTGTCTAGAAATTTTTTTCATTCTTATCATATCTTCAAGTGGGATTCCTGAAATTGTTGTGTGTCTTAGAAGAGCGACCATATCATCTCCGTGTCCACCTAAAACTGATGATGAAACATCTTGCACCGAATAACCGAGCGCTTCTGCTAAATGAAATTTAAATCTTGAGGTATCTAAAACACCTGCCATCCCAACTACGTGAGAATGTGGAATTCCTGTAATTTTTTGTAAAGCCCAGGTCATGACATCTAAAGGATTTGTAACAACGATTACAAAACTTTTTGGACTATATTTTTTTATAGCTTTACCAACATCTTTCATAACTTTTAAATTTATTTCTACTAAATCATCTCTACTCATTCCCGCTTTTCTAGGTACACCTGCGGTAACAACTATTACTTTAGAATCTTTAATTTGTTTTAATGATGTTGTTCCAGTTATTTTTCTATTACATTGCAGAACAGGTAACGAATGAGAAATATCTAAAGCTTTTCCTTTTGCTACACCTTTAGCAATATCAACTAAAACCACATTACCTAAATTTTTAATAGCTGCTAATAAAGCTATTGTCCCTCCAATATTTCCTGCTCCTATCAATGATATTTTTATTGCCATATTTTTTATATCCTTTCTAAATTCATACTTATTTTTGCTGCTGGCGCTGATTGTGTTATAGCTCCAACAGAAATAAAATCAACACCGATTTTAGAAATTTTTCCTATATTTTGCAAATTTATACCACCAGAAACTTCGATTTTTGCTTTTTTTCCAATTAAATTTTTAGCCATTTTAATTTGTTTTAAATTCATATTATCTAATAAAATATGTTTAATACCTGAATTTAATGCTTTTTTTACTTGGATCAAAGTATCGCATTCCATAACAATAGTTTTTTTTTCTGATATTGGCATTTTTTTAATTTTTCTAAAAATTAAAGAATTTAGAATTAAATGATTATCTTTTATCATAAATCTTTCTTCTAAATTTAATCTATGATTTTTTGCACCGCCTACATTAGTAGCATATTTTTCTAATTTTCTTATACCCGGTGTCGTTTTTCTAGTATCTAAAAGTACAGTTTTTGAAGATTTAATTTTTTTACAAAATCTTGAGGTTAAGGTACTTATTCCAGATAAATGCTGTAATAAATTTAATGATGTTCTTTCAATTGATAAAATGTCTCTTGCGTTTCCTTCTATAACTAAAATTTTTGTTTTTTTTTTTATTTCTTTTCCATCTTTATATTTTGCTAATAATCTAAAATTTTTACAATTTATTTTAAAAATACTTAAAATAATATCAACGCCCGATAAAATTAAATTTTCTTCAGAAACAAATATAGCTTTAGCTTTTTGATCTTTATCAATAAACTTTTTAGATGTTATGTCTTTTTTTGATTTATCTTCATTAAGAAAATTCTGAATATAATCAGAAATTTCCTTTTTAATTAATTTCATTTTTTTGAAAATTATTTAATTGTTTGTCATTTTAAGCATTAGCTTAAGTGGTTTTTTTGCTTCTTTAATTAAATTATCATTTAAATTTATATCAGGTTTAGAATTTTTTAATGCTAAATATATTTTTTCCATAGTATTTAAAGCCATATATGGACATCTATTACAAGAACAATTTCCATCAGCTCCTGGCACTTCAATAAATCTCTTCTCAGGATTTCTTTTTTTCATCTGATGCATTACATTTGGTTCAGTACCAATAATAAATTCTTTCTTTTTTGATTCAGATACAAATTTAATAAGTGAAGAAGTAGATCCAATATGATCGGCATGCTTTAATATCGCTTCCGGACATTCTGGATGTGCAATAAAAAGAGCATCTGGATTCTCAGCCTTAAGGCTAATAAGTTCTCTCTCAGAAAATTGTATGTGTACTATGCACGTTCCATCCCAAAGCAACATATTTCTATTTGTTATTTTATTTAAATAAGCCCCTAAATGTTTATCTGGAGCAAAAATAATTGGTTTGGATTTAGGAATTTGCTGAATTATATCTTTTGCATTTGAAGATGTAACTACTATATCTGACAAAGCTTTTATTTCAGCTGAACAATTAATATAAGTTATAGCTATATGATTTTTATGTTTGTTTCTAAATTTTTTAAATTCTTCAGGCTGACATGATTGTTCTAAAGTACAACCAGCATCAACATCAGGTAATAAAACTTGTTTGTTAGGACTTAAAATTTTTGCAACTTCTGCCATAAATTTTACACCACAAAAAACAATTGTTTTAGCATTAGTGTCGGCGGCTTTCCTAGACAAATCTAATGAATCTCCAACAAAATCAGCTAAATCTTGTATATCACTTGATTGATAAACATGGGCAAGTATTACTGCTTTTTTTAATTTTTTTAGTCTTTGTATTTCAAAAGCATAGTCAATATTAGAAAGATTTCTTTTTACTATACTATTTTTAAATTTTAAAATATTTTTTAACATAATCTTGTTTTTAATTTATAATAATTATCTAACATTTGGAGATATAAAAGCAATGGATGAAAAATTTTTAAATCTGGAAATTAGAAAATTTCTTAAAAACTTTGGCATAACTTCACAAAGAGAAATAGAAATTAAAATCAGGGAAGCATTAAACAATGGTTCGATTAGTGAGAATGAAAATTTAGAAGTAGAAGCTAATTTAAACATTGGAAAAATAAATTTAACCCATAAAATTACTGGAAATATAAAATTAAATTAATTTTTATTAAAAGCTACCTTTTTTTTTATTTCTGCAATTGCCTTAGCAGGATTCAAACCTTTAGGGCATGCATTAGTACAATTCATAATAGTATGACATCTATAAAGTGACATTGAATCATTCAATTCTTTTAATCTTTCATTAGTCGCATCATCTCTTGAATCTTGTATCCATCTATAAGCAGATAATAAAGTTGCTGGACCTAAATAATCTTTTTTTTTTTTATCACCATTCCACCAATAACTAGGACAACTAGTAGAACAACAAAAACACATTATACATTCAATTGATCCATCTAATTTTTCCCTATCTTTTTGCGATTGAATTCTTTCACTATTTTTTTTTGGTTTTGAATTTGATTTTAACCAAGGTGATATAGAACCATATTGCTTATAAGCATTCTTTAAATCAGGAACTAGATCTTTAATTACAGGCATGTGAGGTAAAGGATAAATATTTATATCTCCTGAAATCTCATCTATAGATTTTGTACAAGCTAAAGTATTTACTCCATTAATATTCATGGAACAACTACCACATATTCCTTCTCTACATGATTTTCTAAAAGTTAAAGATGAATCTATATCATCTTTAATGGCTATTAATGCATCTAAAACCATTTGAATAGAGTCGTTCTCCTCTAAATAAAATGTATCAATTTTTGGATTATCGTATTTTTCAGGATTAAATCTATAAACATTAAATTTTCTACCATTTTTTTTATTATGCACTTTTCCTTTTTCAATCTTTGAATTCTTTGGTAAATGAAATTGAACCATGATTAATTAATATAACATTAGTTTGTTATTAGTAAACTCTTGCCTTAGGAGGAAAAGCTTTAACTTCATTAGTTAAAGGTTTTAACTGAACAGGCCGATAGGATATGTTGGTTTTACCTGTGTCATTAATTTCTATTAAAGTATGTTTCATCCAATTTGTATCATCTCTTTTAGGAAAATCATTTCTAGAATGTGCGCCTCTACTTTCTTCTCTATTTAAAGCAGAAACCATTGCAACTATACTTTGAGATAAAAGATTATCAAATTCTAAAGTTTCTACTAAATCAGTATTCCAAATTAAAGATTTGTCAGTTATTTTTATATCAGATTTAGATTTAAAACAATTATCAAGTTTAGTTTTTCCTTCAGTTAATAATTTTTTATTTCTGAAAACAGAACAATAATTTTGCATTGTTTTTTGCATATCTTTGCGAAGTTTTGATGTGGGAATTGATCCACTGGCATTTCTAAAAAAATCAAACCTATTAAGAGCTTTATCTAAAGATTTTTTATCAATTTTTTTCATTTTATTTTTCTTTTTTATAACTTCTTTACATCTATTTGCCGCAGATCTACCAAAAACTATCAAATCTAATAAAGAATTAGATCCTAATCTATTAGCTCCATGAACTGATACGCATGCAGCTTCTCCAATTGCCATTAATCCTGGAACAACCTCTTGAGAACCTGAGGCAGTTGATTTAATAACTTCAGCATTTATATTTGTAGGAATTCCTCCCATGTTATAATGAACTGTTGGTATGACAGGAATAGGTTCTTTAGATACATCAACTCCAGAAAATATTTTTGCTGTTTCAGAAATTCCTGGTAGCTTTTCATTTAAAACTTTTTTGTCAATATTTTCTAGATGCAATAAAACATGATCTTTTTCATTTCCGACTCCTCTACCTTCAACTATTTCTTGAGTTATTGATCTACTAACAACATCTCTACTAGCAAGATCTTTTGCTGTTGGAGCATATTTTTCCATAAACTTTTCACCTTTAGAATTAGTTAAATAGCCTCCTTCTCCTCTTGCTCCTTCTGTAATTAAACAACCAGCTGTATAAATTCCTGTGGGATGAAATTGAATAAATTCCATATCTTGTAATGGAATACCGGCTCTTAAAACCATTGCATTACCATCTCCAGTACATGTATGTGCGGATGTAGCTGACATGTAAGCTCTTCCCCAACCACCAGTTGCTAATAAAGTTATATGAGATTTAAAAATATGCAAAGAACCATCTTCTAGTCGCCATGCAAGTACACCTGCACATGTACCATTTTTACTCATTAAAATATCTAAAACTACGTATTCAATGAAAAATTTAACTTTATTCTTTAATGATTGTTGATACAAAGTATGAAGTATTGCGTGCCCTGTCCTATCAGCAGCAGCACAAGTTCTTTGGGCTTGTTCTTTCCCATAATTTTTTGACATTCCGCCAAATGCTCTTTGATAAATTTTACCGTTTTCAGTTCTAGAAAATGGGACTCCGTAGTTTTCTAATTCTATAACTGAATCCATTGCTTCTTTACACATATATTCAATAGCATCTTGATCTCCAAGCCAGTCTGAACCTTTAACAGTGTCATACATATGCCATCTCCAATCATCATTTCCTACATTTCCTAAAGCAGCTGAAATTCCTCCCTGAGCTGCAACTGTGTGACTCCTAGTAGGAAAAACCTTACTAATACATGCAGTTTTTAAACCCTTAGCAGCAACGCCCATGCATGCTCTTAATCCTGAACCGCCTGCGCCAATAACTAATACATCAAATTTATGTTTTGTAATTTTATAAGAGCTTTTCATATAATTTTACTATAAATATGCCATATAGAAAAAATAGATATAAACACTAAAAAAAAACTTATAGTTTTTAATAAAATAGAAAAAAGTTTTTTTCTTTTTTTTGATTGCAAATAATCTTCAAAAATATTTAACATACCTAATGTAGAATGATGCATAACAATTATAAATAATGTTATAAATAAAATTAAATTTATTGGATTCTTTATCCAGACATAAAAATTTATTTTAAAACTAATTAATAACTCTCTAAATGAGAAAATTAACCATGAAAAAATAACAATCATCAATAAAGCTGATATTCTTTGCCAAAACCAATGACTTAATCCATCTTTACTAAAACCAAAAGTAAAAAAATTTTTTAAAAAATTAGACATTAAAAAAACCAAATGTAAATATTTATAATTACAGTTAAAATTATTATTAAGAAACCTGTTAAGTAAACATTTCTAATATTAAAACCATAACCAAAATCCCAGATGATATGCCTTATTCCATTTAATAAATGATACGTAAATGAAAATGTAATAAGAAAAAGAAAAACTTTTCCAAAATTAGAAAGAAAAAAACTATTTAAAATAATTTTCAATTCATTATTAAATGCTGAACAAAAAAGCCAAAAAGAAATTAAAAAAGTTGTTAAATATAAAATCACACCTGTAAATCTATGTGAAATTGATAAAATAGAAGTTATTTGAGGTCTATAAATTTGTAAATGAGGAGAAATAGGTCTATTTTTTTTTTTCATTTATTTTTTTTTTGGAATTAATACCCAATAATCAATTTCCAATACAATATTATCATTATATTCTTTATCATCATTTTTATATAAAGGAAAATCATTACAAGGACTGTCTTTAACTCCTACAGACTTTAATCTTAATACTCCAAGATCTTTATTATCTTTTAATTCTTTTTTATCTAATATTTCGCTCCAAGCATAAATAGTATTACCAGCTACTGAAGGAGATACATGTTTACCATTATTAATAGCCAAGATTTTAAACGCATTGCTTAAACCATTAAAAGATAACATACGAACTAAACTAATAACATGTCCGCCATAAACTATTCTTCTACCTAATCTTCCTTCTTTTTCTGTATGTTCATTAAAATGAACTTTAGCTGTATTTTGATATAACCTTGTTGCAGTCATATGATCAGCTTCTTCAATTGTCATTCCATCTATGTGATCAATTTTTTCACCAATTTTATAATCATCCCAATAATATTTTGAACCACTCTCATCAAAATTATATTTCGACATATTTAATTTTTTTGGAATAATTAAGTTACTTAAAGACACTTCATCTTTTAAATCTGGAATAGATATTTTAGGAGGACTGCTAGCTTCATCTCTTTTATTAACCATTACCCATCTAATATAATCAAGTACTGTTTCATTTTTTTGATTTTTTCCAATAGAATTTACCCAAACAATTCCTGTTTTTTTATTAGAATTTTCTTTCACACCTAATACTTTTGAAGTAGTTTTTATTGTATCTCCTACATAAACTGGCTCAATAAATTTACATTGTGCATATCCTAAATTAGCAGGAGAGTTTAAAGATATGTCAGGTACCGTTTTACCAAAAACCATATTAAATGTTAAAATATCATCAATTGGAGCGTCCCTAAATCCAATTTTTTTTGCAAACTCTTTAGATGAATGCAAAACAAAACGAGAGCCTAATAACCCTATAAACAAACTTACGTCTCCTGAAGAAATTGTTCTAGGAGTAGAATGTTTTAATTCTTGCCCTACATAAAAATCTTCAAAAAAATTTCCTGAATTTGTTTTATTTTCCATTTTAAAAAAATTTCTTTTTAATTAATTCTTCGCCTATCTGTATAGCATTTAAAGCTGCTCCTTTTCTTAAATTATCAGCAACTACCCATAATGATATAGCATTTTTTAAAGTATTATCTTTTCTTATTCTACTAACATAAACTTTGTCTTCCCCTGCACATTCTTCAGGTGTCACATATCCTTCATCTTTTCTAAAATCGACTACAGAAATTCCAGGACTTTTTTTTAAAACGTCTCTTAACTTATCTTCTGTTATTTCTTTTTCAAATTCAATATTAACAGATTCTCCGTGCCCTATAAAAACTGGAACTCTTACGCAAGTTGCTGTAACTTTGATACTTTCATCCATAATTTTTTGTGTTTCAACTTCCATTTTCCACTCTTCTTTAGTTTTTCCATCTTCTAAAAAACTATCTATATGAGGAATAACATTAAAAGCAATTTGCTTAGTAAAAGATTTTTTTTTTATTGGATTATTACCAAATATACTTTTTGTTTGGTCAAATAATTCATCCATAGCTAATCGACCTGCTCCTGAAGTTGATTGATATGTAGAAACAACAACTCTTTTTATTGGAACTAGATTATGTAAAGGTTTTAAAACCATTACCATTTGAATAGTAGAACAATTTGGATTTGCTATAATTCTTTTTTTAATATTTTTAAGATCATCAGAGTTTACTTCTGGAACCACTAAAGGTACATCTGGATCCATTCTAAAATAAGATGAATTATCTATTATATAACACCCTGCCTTTGCAGCCTTTGGTAAAAATTCTGATGAAACCTTAGATCCTGCAGAAGAAAAAACTAATTGGCATTTTTTAAAATCAAATTTTTTTAAATCTAATACTTTTAATTCTTTTTTACCAAAAGAAATTTTCTTTCCTTCAGAATTAGAAGAAGCTAATAAAAATAATTCATCAATTGGAAACTTTCTTTCTTCTAATATAGATAAAAATTCTCTGCCAACGTTTCCAGTTGCGCCAACAATTGAAACTTTAATACCCATTTTTTTTAATTTCCTCAATAATTAAATCGCCCATTTTATTTGTTCCAACTTTTTTTGATTTTTCATCCATTATATCTTGAGTTCTAAAACCTTTATCTAAAACATTTTTAACAGAATTATCAATAATTTGAGATAATTTTTGATTATTAAATGAGTAAAAAATCATCATTGAAAAACTTAATATAGTTGCTATTGGGTTTGCTATATTCTTTCCAGCAATATCAGGAGCACTTCCATGAACTGGTTCATAAAGACCTGATGTATATTTGCCATTATTAATTTCACCTAAAGAAGCAGATGGTAACATTCCTAAAGATCCTGTTAACATAGCGGCTGCATCAGATAATAAATCTCCAAATAAATTATCGGTTAAAATAATATCAAACTGTTTTGGATTTCTTATTAATTGCATTGCACAGTTATCTGCATACATGTGATTTAAATCTATATCAGAATATTCTTCTTTTCCCAATTTTTCTACTTCTTCTCTCCATAATTTTCCGCTTTCCATCACATTAGATTTTTCAACTGAAGTTAAAATTTTTTTTCTTTTTTTTGCTAGTTCAAAAGCAACCTTAGATACTCTTATAATCTCATCAGTTGAATAAACCTGAGTATTTAAACCTTTTCTTTTACCATTACCTAAATCTTCTATTCCTCTTGGTTCACCAAAATAAACGCCGCCGGTCAATTCCCTAACAATTAGTATATCTAACCCTTTTATAATTTCTGATTTTAAACTAGATGCATGTATTAATGGATCAAAAGAAATAGCTGGCCTTAAATTAGCAAATAACTTTAAATCACTTCTTAGTTTTAATAAACCTTGTTCTGGCCTTCTATCAAATGGTAAATTATCCCATTTTGGTCCTCCAACAGCTCCTAATAAAACTGCATCTGCATTTTTTGCTTTTTCAATAGTAGTATCTTGTATTGGTAATTTACATTTATCAATACATGCACCTCCTACCAAATCTTCTTCAATTTCAAAATCTACTAATTTTTCATTATTTAAATAATTTATTATTTTCTTTACTTCATTTACAGCTTCAGGGCCAACGCCATCTCCTGCTAATATTAATATTTTTTTTTTATCCATTTTTTTTTTCTAACCACGGGTATTTTTTTTTTGTATTTATTTCATAATCATCAATTAATTTTTCTTTTTCTAAAGTTTTTGTTATATCATCAATTCCTTCTAATAAATTCTTTTTTAAATAAGGTAAAATATCAAAATTTATAGTTTTATTTTCAACTGTTTTTATAAATTGTTCTTTTAAATCGATTTCTAATTTTGACTTTTCTTTAAATGAAACCAATTTAATAATGTAATCAACATTTTTACTATCTAAAATTATAGGTAATACTCCATTCTTAAAACAATTATTATAAAATATGTCGGCAAATTCAGTACCAATCAAACATTTTATTCCAAAATCTTTTAATGCCCATACAGCATGTTCTCTAGAAGATCCACATCCAAAATTTTTACCTGTAACTAAAATTTCTGAGTCCTTATAATGATCTTGATTTAAAATGAATTTTTCATTTTCCTTGCCATCGTCATTAAATCGAATATAGGAAAATAAATCTTTTCCTAAACCTTTTCTAGTAGTTGTTTTTAAATTTTCTGCAGGAATAATTAAATCAGTATCAACATTTATTCTTGTAAAAGGCGCTGCTATGCCTACTATTTTTTTAAATTTTTC
>CEUZ01104941.1_pt1 | contig 20661 bp, 15 predicted proteins | sample 361511 | NCBI WGS metagenome assembly CEUZ01 (sample SAMEA2622822, study PRJEB7988) | marine metagenome | biome: marine biome (ENVO:00000447); feature: surface water layer (ENVO:00002042); material: "saline water (ENVO:00002010), including plankton (ENVO:xxxxxxxx)" | depth 5 m
TTCCGGCTTCATCTTTTAGCGAAATAATCACGGCTGGCCGATTGTATGTTTCCTTGATTTTTGATGCCACGATTCCAATGACGCCCTCGTGCCACGTTTCATCCCAAAGCACGATCGCTCTCTCTTTCTCAAGATCAATCTCGGCGTTGACTTTTCTGATGGCATCATCCACAATCGACGCTTGGATCTCTTGTCGCGCCCTGTTTTCGTCATCCAGTTCTCCGGCCAGCTTCTCAGCTTCTGAGAAACTCTCAGTGACGAGCAATTGAACGACGCGATTTGCGTCTCCGAGGCGTCCTGCGGCGTTTATTCGTGGCGCCGCCCGGAAAAGAAGCCTTCCAATAGTGAGTGGCTTCCCGCCGAGTCCACTCACCTCCAGCAACGCCCGAAGTCCCGGCTTACGGGTTTTTGCCAGCCTTTTTAGGCCCTTTGCTACAATAACGCGGTTTTCATCAGTAAGAGGAACAATATCAGCGGCAGTTCCAAGAGTGATCAGATCAAGATATCTGAAAACTTTCTCCTCCCCAATACTGAGCAATCTTGCAACGGCCTGCATCAGCTTGAAAACAACCGCTCCGCCGCAGAGTCCCTTAAACGGGTAATTGCAGTTGGGCTGCTTTGGGTTGAGGATCGCCTCGGCGTCCGGCAATGTTTTGTCAGGTGTGTGATGGTCTGTCACAATTACTTTCAGATTGTGGGATTTTGCATAGGCTACCTCCGCCACGGCGTTGATTCCGCAGTCGCAGCTGATGAGTAGATCGGCACCCCAATCTGCCGCTTTATCTATGCCCGTTTGGGAGAGACCGTAACCCTCGGCGATTCTGTCGGGGATGTAAACCTTTGTTTTGCATCCAATCTCTCTGAGGAACATGCAAAGTGCCGCAGAACCGGTCGTGCCGTCAACGTCATAGTCGCCGAAGATAAAAATCTTATTCCCTGCTTCAACATGGGACTTTACCAACCCGGCAGCCTTCTCCATATCTTTCATCAGAAAGGGGTTGTGGAGATGAGCAAGATCCGGATCAAAAAATGTCCGGGATTTCTCAAAGGACTCTATGCCACGGGAAGCGAGTACGCGAGCTATAATATCAGTGGTATCGAATTCGTCAGCCAATCGAGCGACTATGGCTGGATCAGGATCTTTTAGTTTCCAAATGGCCATGGTGAGGAATGTTTTAGAGCCGGTCTATAAGCCGAATTCTGTATCTCGAAAAATCAAGACTGTGGTCATTCATCTGGTCCCAACCTTGCGGTGGGGATCACGCAACCAACCCAAGAGTCATAGTGAGGCGGACAACCTCATGCTCTCCTACTTGGTCTTGCACCGGATGGGGTTTACCAAGCTCCCGACATTGCTGTTGGGACTGGTGGTCTTTTACACCACCGTTTCACCTGTATCCGCCAGCAGGCGGATAGTCTACTCTCTGCTGCACTTTCCGTATCCCGTCCGCAATCTGACGGATGGGACCCCTCCCGTTAGGAGGCATCCTGTCCTGCGGTGTTCGGACTTTCCTCCCCATCCACTTGTTAGAGGACAGGGTAACCACACGACCGGCTCTAAGTTCAAATAGCTATCAGAAATTATGATGATTCTTCGGCATCTACCCAATAGAGAATTCTACGGCATGTATTGCATTGAGTCATCCGTTCTCCGCTTCGGATTACCGCCTCCAGTTGGGATGGAATGCGGGAGTGACATCCACCGCACGCCTGGTTTGAGACTGGTACCACAGCTAAACCTTCCCGGGCGGAACGAACACGATCATATAGCGAGAGATTGGGATTATCAATATTCTTGGCTAAATCTTCGCGCTTGCTTACAAGCTTGGTGTGCTCTTCCTCAGTCTGAGCAATGCGGCTCTCCAGTTCATGTCTCTGAGTTCCCAATTGCTGTGACATCTCCTCGTTCTCAGTCTTATCTGTCTCAAGTTTTTCCGATACCTGATCATTTTCCTCGCTCAGTTCAAGCTCACGCATCTCCTCTTCGTCGAGCTGGCCCTTGAGATGATCAATCTCTGCCATTAGCGCATCATACTCTCTGTTAGTTTTCACGAGATAGAGCTGATCTTGGAGTTTCGCAATTTTATCTTTTCGCTCCTGCTCCAAAGTCTGCAACTTCCTGATCTCCAGTTCGATTTCAGTTAGCCGTGATTTACTGGCGGTGATGGCAGATTCTAGCTGAGACATGGTGGTAGTTAATTCTTCCACTTTTGATGGGAGATCACCCTGAAGTTCTTCAATCGCCATAATGGCAGTGTCTATTTTCTGAAGTTTGACCAAGTGGGTGATAAGACTCATTTTTCTACTCCTTGGGATACACAGCTCGTAACTGTGAGGTGCGTGAAAGGTGATTGGAAGGCAAGAGCTTGGAATTCTGAAGTTGTGCCAAGCTCTTGCATGCTAGCTTACTTCGACTCCGAAAGTTCGGAAGCCTATGGCAATAGATGAGGAACAGACCCGGGGAAGCTTTCTCTTACGAAAGATCATATGTGGGTTCGGCAGGACTTGAACCTGCGACCTCTGCGATGTGAGCGCAGCGCTCTGACCAACTGAGCTACGAACCCAAGATTGACTCTTGGATGGTCTTGAATTCGCGTGGCAAATTTAACCGATGCTAATCTGCAAAACAAAGGAGTGAAGCTTTGGTTCAGGTTCTTGACAGATTCGAGATCATAAATGACATTCTCGTGATCAAATGGGAAGGGGGTGAGGAGTCATATATTTTGCTCAAGGCTCTACGGGATAGATGCCCCTGCGCTGAGTGTTCCGGAGAGACCGATGCACTGGGAAATCTCTATATGGGCTACGATAAGCCCAAAATCCCTGCAGGATACACAATCATGAAGGTGAAACCGGTTGGCTATTATGCACTTCAGTTTACTTGGGGAGACGGCCACGATGCCGGAATCTACCGGTTTGAACTCCTCAAGGAATTGTCCGATTTGACAGACTGATTCCCCCTCGGATCGATACTTTCACTCCTGTAGATCACCACAATCTTCACCAACTCGGGGTAGAGCGCCCAATCCTGCGGTTCATAGATCAGGTGGATCCACCTTTTATCAGCGAACTGCCACGTTGCGGTAACGTGTTGAAATCTGCCATATCGCTTGCCGAAAGGAGTCTCCTCAAGGAGCGCTTCACGCCCGTATTTGTCTCTGAGGTGAGCCAGGACGGTATCCATAGTAAGTTTATGAGATTCCAGATTTTCTCCCTCCTCCAGTTGATGGTTCCATTTGAGAAAAATCTCCTCCTCAACAGCGAAGAGACCCTTTTCCCAAGACAAAAAGGCCCTTATCTGGATTGGACGATCTTCCCTCTTCACTTCTGTAATCTTCATCGTTAAGATTTGGTAATTGTCTCGCTCCGTAACTGCAATCGCAGAATCAATGAAAGCATCCATTACCGTCTGCACTTCTGGTCTGTCCATTTCAAACAGCAATGCGTGAGGTAGTTCAAGGGACCTTAGTCCCTGACCTTGGAGATTGATGATAGCTATAGTAAAGACTAATAGGATGGGACACACGTGCGTGGGCCCACAGGGATTTGAACCCCGAACCAACGGATTATGAGTACTGTGCTTTCGCATTGCAAGATGTAGTTATTACTAAAATCCTCTGTCGAGAAAAGTAAGAAAATAGACTCATCTCATTCAGTACATGAGGATAAGTGTGTACGTTATGTGTACGTGAATTGCTACACATATACGTACCCGGATTTATCCCCAAATACTACCTTGAGATATTCCATCGGAACACGGGCATAATCTTCCGTCATCTTAACGAATGAATGACCAAGTAAGTCTCTTACTTTAATCATATTGTTGTTGGATTCAACCAACATCCGATAAGCATATGTATGCCTCAAGGCATGGATGGTTTTCTCTCTTTCAGCGATACCCGCTTTTATCCGAGCTGAGGTAAAAGCTCGAGATACCACAGTTACTGAAATACCCGATTCGATGTACTTGTGATAATCGGCAAGGAGTTCATCGGTTAAAGGTACAAAGCGTTCTTTATTCCTTATTACCAAATACTCTCAATCCTTAGCTGAGACTAAAGATCATCGACAAAACGCTTTAGAATCAAAGTACTACACCCAATCCCGGCGAGATCAGATCGTATATCTCGGGCTTGAGTCTGCGGTATGAAGATTCCTTGTAGAACGTATAGGCCAGTATATCAGATACGTGGAATCGAATCGCCTTACCGATCCGACAATCTTTGATCTTTCGTTCTACGATCAGATTACGCAGATGCCGTTCAGATATATTTAGCAGTTCTGCAGTTTCGCTTACATTTAAGAACATTGTTTCTCCTTTCATGGTTTTTCAACAATTTTGGTATCTTTGCCCCCTACTGTTAGTGAGAAATGGCGTGTGTTTTCACAGAAAAAAGATTTAAGTTAAAGAATATAGAGAGATAAAAGTTTCTACAATGGCGTGTCAGGGCACTTCAATACCCCTCTTTTTCAATGCGTTTATATGTTGCCTGATAGTTCTTCGGGACACACCCATTATTTCAGCAATTTTTTCTTGAGTAAGGCCATCAGCTCTGTGAATTAAAACTTCAATCTGCTTTACTGTTGGCCGCCTTTTCGGGGCGTAAGGTTCATCTGTGAATTGCGTAAGGTGACTTGTTAGTATTGTAAGCCATAAAGAGAATATAACAAACCATGCACTTTCTTGACCGGTTGTGATTTAGTAGATTCCTGAAAATGAAGGAGAAATTCTGATGGACAAAACTCTTATTCGACACTTCTCAATTCTTCTGCTCTTTAACTTAGGGATATTACAAAGTCAGCCTAAAGAAAAGTATAAAATCCATGATGAAAATAGGCCACAACCAGAGGTAGTAACACATAGTTCTTTTTCAAGGATGGCAACTCCGCCCTCTGATGCAATTGTGCTCTTTGACGGCACTGATTTGTCAGAATGGGTTAATTCATCTGGGAGTAAAAAGACGCAATGGAAGCTGGGTGATAATTATTTCGAAGTAAGAAAGAAAACTGGTGCCATTCAAACTGTGCAGGAATTTGGTGATGTGCAGCTACACATTGAATGGTCCTCACCAAAAAATATTGAGGGAGAAGGTCAAGGAAGAGGCAACAGTGGCGTCTTTTTTATGGCCAAGCCCAATGTTTCACACGGTTATGAAGTCCAGATACTGGATTCCTATAAGAATCCAGTTTATCCTGATGGGCAGGCGTCTGCAATTTACGGTCAGTACCCACCAGCATATAATGCATCTGCTCCACCTGGTGAATGGCAGACATACGACATTATTTTCATTCGTCCTCGATTTGACGAATCAGGAAAGCTTATCAGGGCAGCCTACCTTACGGTCTTACATAACGGGGTTCTTGTGCATTATAATCGTGAACTGTTGGGCCCTACAACCCATCAAGTAAGAACTGCATATTCAGCTCATCCTAATCGTTTGCCAATTGCTCTTCAGGATCATGGGAACCCAGTTCGTTACAGAAATATCTGGGTAAGGGATTTGGAAAGTCATTAATGCACTCATTGGGGCTGAAAAGGATAGTTGATCCAGCAGGTGTGTACGTTATGTGTACGTAACACGTGCTGAAACGTTCATTTTTATACAAAGAAATAGGGTAGCGGTTAAGCTACCCTATTTTCTTACTAAGTTCCTGCTTTCTCGAGGAGAAACTACTACGTTTTAATGCGTGGGCCCACAGGGATTTGAACCCCGAACCAACGGATTATGAGTCCGCTGCTCTAACCATTGAGCTATGGGCCCTGTATTATAATCAAATTTAAAGTTGAGAATGTTCAATCCTAAAGACAAACAGATTAACGTTCGGTAAAAAACTGATGACCGGTTTTTTCAATTCCATTTCATGATGACCCAATTCAGGAACCATTTTAGTTTAGGTTTTCAATCGGATAAGAGCAAATGGCAATAGCGTAGATTCACATATTTACGCCAATATTGCTCGTACAATTTTTCTTACATCTAGTGCAATTCAATTCCAACCCTAACGCATTTCTAACTGACCCTAAATAAAATTTAATGCTTAAAAATTGGTTGTATGGTAAGTTATGAGGCGAGCAGTATACATCTGGTTTTGGAGTCGAGTAAACCGGTGAAAAGAGGCGAAAAACACTTGGAATAATGCTCAGATAATTGAAATTTAAGTTATTGCTCTTAGGACTGATTCTATGGTCTCGGAGCTCCCGATACAAAAACATTGATAAAGAGAAAGATTCATTATTATGGAGTAATCTAATGAAGAAGCTTTGTGCATACTCAACTTTCTTGCTCGTTACCTTAGCTTTCCCGGTATCACTCTTCGCTCAGGCGACGGTGTCCGGCCAAGTAACGGACGTAGCAACAGGTGCGGAACTGGCGGGAGCTAATGTAGTAATAGAGGGTACTGCACTCGGAGCAGCGGCTAATGCCACAGGAAATTATTCCATATCAAACGTACCGGCGGGTACGTATAGGGTAACAGCGTCTGTAATTGGGTATGCACCCAGCAGCAGTACAGTCAGCGTCCCACCATCCGGTGCAGTGACGGCGAATTTTGCATTATCAGGTGAGGCTATAGCAATGTCTGGACTGGAAGTACTAGCTTCCAGGGCTGATGAAAAAACCCCAGTTGCTTACACCAACGTAACAAAAGCAGAAATGGAATTCCGACTTGGTTCACAAGATATTCCCATGTCTCTAAACACTACACCTAGTGTCTATGCTACCCAGCAGGGTGGCGGAGCCGGTGACGCCCGGATCAATGTGCGTGGCTTCAATCAGCGGAATGTGGCTGTCATGATCAACGGTGTGCCACAGAATGATATGGAGAATGGCTGGGTTTACTGGTCCAACTGGGATGGAGTTGGTGATGCGACATCATCGATTCAGATGCAGAGAGGGTTGAGTGCTGTAAACTTGGCAACGCCTTCAATTGGTGGAACTATGAATATTATCACAGATCCGGCCGCTCACTCTAAAGGTGGGAAATTCAAGCAGGAGTTGGGAGCTGGTTCATTCTTGAAGACCACTCTAAACTATAACACAGGCCTTATGATGGGAGAGAAGCTTGCATTAAGCGGAACTTTAGTTAGAAAAACGGGTGACGGTGTCATAGACAAAACATGGACTGACGCCTGGGCCTACTATTTAGGCGCCAGCTATCAGATGAACGAAACAAATCGATTTGAGTTGTATGCTGTCGGAGCACCACAGCGTCATGGTCAAAACCTATACAAACAAAACGCATCAGCCTATAGCCAAAAATTTGCAAAAGATGATTTGAGCTATTCGCAAGAAGCTTTAGATGATTTTTCAGAATCAACCCATGGCACCGGTGGCAGATTTTATAATGAAAATTGGAATGAAGTTGATCCTTCATACACAGGTCAGCAATATTGGTATATGTATGGTGCACGAACAGTAGATCGATACGATCCAAATTTTTTAAATGAACGTGAAAACTTCTTCCACAAACCCTTGGTAAATCTAAACCATTACCTGACATTGAGTGACAATATGAGATTGTCCTCGATTCTTTATTGGTCTGGAGGTTCAGGTGGTGGTACTGGTACTATTGAAAATGATGGTGCAGCATTTGATTCCACAACAATGACTTGGGTTCCAAATACAGGTTCGGGTGGATATGTTTGGGATTACTCAGGCCCGTCACGCGTTGCAGATTGGAATGCAACAATTGCTGTGAATCGTGGTACTGAGGATAGAAAAGGTAGGCCTAAAACTGCGGGCGAATCATTAGGTATTCTCCGTAATTCAATTAATCGTCAAAGTACTATTGGCGTAATTTCAAAATTGAACTACGATTTGAGTGATGCCATTAAGTTCCAAGGTGGCTTAGACTGGAGAACTGCAGGTATCGAGCACGCTCGTGAAGTGCGCGATTTACTTGGTGGAGAATATTTCATTAATTATACAGATGAAAATTACCCAGATGGTAAAAAATCTTATCTTGGGGATATTATTGATTACCACAACAATACCACAGTTGATTGGTTGGGCTTCTTTGGACAAGGTACATATAGTGCTGGTCAACTATCAGCCTATGGAATGGCAGGGTTCAGTACGATCAAATACACCTACAAAAACCATTTCACTGTTGCTAAAAAGTTAATTGAATCAGATCCAATATCGACCATACAATTCAAAGGTGGTGCGATGTACTCTCTGAATGATAACGTAAGTGCATTCGCTAATTTTGGTCTAGTAGAAAAACCTCCCATTATGGATAACGTTATTGATGAAGATGGAAATCAAGCTGTAAACATCACAAATGAGAAATTTCAGGGTCTTGAAGCTGGAGTTAATTACAAAGCAAGGAATATTGCTCTCAAAGCAAATTACTATATAACAGACTGGACAGATAGAAACCTAACAAAAGCTGTTACTACAGGTCAAGGATCCAGTGGAGATACTGAAATTGTTTATCTAACAGGCGTTAACCAACAACACTCAGGATTAGAACTTGAAGCATCCATTCAAGTTATTGATATGCTTCGTGTTGATGCGGCTGCAGGTTTTGGTACTTGGCAGTTTGTAGATGATGCAAGCGGGACTTTAAAGGATGAAGGGAACAATACACTTGGGAAATATAACTACGCATTAAAAGACCTGTATGTAGGGGATATGCCTCAAACATCATTTGCTCTTGGATTAACATTAAGTCCAATGAAAGGATTGAATATTCAAACTTTACTTAACCACTATGATAACAACTATGCAGATTGGAGTCCATCGAGTAGAGAATATGAAGACGGTGAAACTCCTGATCGTGAGCAAGTTTGGATGGCACCTGCTTATCAAAGAGTTAATTTCCATGTAAACTATGATTTGCCTGTCAGCATTGCTGGTACAAATGTCACAGCATTTTTACACATATTTAATGCAATGGATGCACTCTATGTGCAAGATGCTTATGATAATAGTCGATATAATGGTTTTAATGATGATGGAACTCATGATGCATCTAGTGCAGAAGTATTTCTGGGCACACCAAGATACTTTAATGCAGGGCTATTATTTCGGTTTTAGAATCAGGCGGAACAGATAAGAAGAAAGCCCTTCTGCCAGATGGCAGAAGGGCTTTCTAAACCGTCGAGACGGTTTTTCTCAGAATCTTCTAGGTGGTCCCTATTGCAGCAAAGTGCAAAGAATCCCTTATTTCCTCTTTCTCACCTTCCGGTGTAGAATTCCCCCTTTGGGATCCCGGATAACGGTAACAAGTTCGTTTCGTTCCGTATCAAAAATGTACTCTATCGTTTCCAGCAACTGATTCCGGTTATCGTAAAACTCTTTTTTTAGCAGTCTCTCGCTCTCGTCATAAATAAGCTGGTGACTCCCCATCTTGGTGCTATCGGCGAGGTAATACTCAGAAGTTGTGTACCTGAAGGAGACGGGATTCAGACTGTCTCCTTCCGTTTCATAACGATGCTTAAAACGGTAAAAATAGTACCGGTTACCGATGGGATCACTCACCACCGTCTCCAGAGGTCTGTTCAATCGGTTGTGTCTAAAATCAGCTATCCATCCCTGCTTCATCTCACTGGCTGATGTGTGAAACAGGTGAGGATCAAGAATCGTCAGTGGCTGCTGTGATGCGAAAACTATGGAGAGGTGGGATTCTGTTTCACCTTCCTGTTTCATCAGGAAATAGGTCCAAAGCCGAAGATTTCTCTTTCTGAAAAATTCCACGGTTCTGATAGCAGACTCGCCGTCATAAGAAACCCTGTAGTAGGGTAGACTTCCCAACTTTGAAGCGGGAAGCTCTTCACCGAGCTCTCGTTTATGGGGATTCCACATGCGAAAGTATTTGAAAGGTGCTCTCGGGCGAGGAAAGATTTCCCGTTTTCTCATTTCAGCGAGAATGCGATCCCCGTTTGGATAGAACTCCACTTTCACGAGGCGTCCCCTGGAGTTGTAGAACGCCTTGAAGTGGTTAACCCGCTCTGCTTCTTCTTCAGACATTTCATCCTTAAGTATATCGCTCCGGTGAAGATCAGTCTTAAAGAATTTGACGCTTTGTGCATTTACAAGGGTACTTATTGCCAAAATGCAGAACAAGACGGATAGGATTCTAAGAGACAATTTCATTTTTCCCTTTTAAAAGCGATTTCCGTTTTGTCTCTAATTGTGACAGGTGTTTTCGGAGTTCTATCACAGAGGCAAGAGCCTCAGACGAATCTTTTCCGGAACGCTCCACATCTCTTAGGCGAATTCTGGCTTCATCAATTTTTGCTTTCAACGGGCTTTGCTCAAGAGTAATGAGGCAGTCCACAGCCACTCGATGAGGATCTTCTTCAGCGGCTGATTCAAGTAGAATTCGGGAAGCCCGTTCGCGGTCACTTTTTTCCTGAAAAAGGTCCAGAGCCCCTGAAAGATTTCCGTTCTCTGCGCCAACCCTAAGGAGGTAGTCAGCCAGAGTCTTCATTATTGGGTCTAAAAAAGTTTCCAAGTCGGTGTTTGCTTTCAGCAGATCGGCCACATTACGGTTGCCAGAGGCGAGAAGTTTCACTATCTCGCGTTCAGCCTTCGCGACTGAGGAGGGAGAAGCAGGGTCGGCTTCCGGAGTTGCCGCAGGCTGGGAGACTGCACGTCGGCCACTTTTTCGGACCTTTCGAATGATGGTCTCCTCGTCGACGGCCATTCGTTCAGCCACCTGCCTTACCAGGTCTCTTCGAATAATCTCGTCATTGATAGAAGCTAGTTCCATGGTAATTTCATCGGCAAGCCGTGATCGTTCTGAAGCGTTGGACAGGTTCAGAGACGTATTCTCAAAATGGAATGTGATGACATCTGAAGCATTTTCTTGCTCCCGCCTGAAAGTGTCAGCGCCAGACTCTTTCACCCAGCTGTCTGGATCACTCCCCTCTGGGACGTTGACAATCTTAGCCGTGACGCCTCCTTTCATCAGGTTGTAACCGGCAGAGATGGCCGCCTTCCTGCCGGCGGTATCGCCATCGTACGCGATATAAACAGTATCAGCAAACTTCCGTAACTGCGACACCTGACCTGTGGTGAGAGCTGTTCCCGATGTGGCCGCAATGTTCTTGATGCCGTGCTGGTAAAGCTGAAGAAAATCTATATAGCCTTCAACGACGATAAGCGTCCGGTCTTTCCGGCCCGCTTCCATCGTTCGAGACATACCGTAAAGAATTTCCCTCTTGTTGTAGATGGGGGTTTCCGGTGAGTTTAAATACTTTGCATCACTCTCTCCCGCGATGTCTCGTCCGCCGAAACCAACGACGCGATCAGCGCGATTGGTGATGGGAAACATGAGTCGGTTTCTGAACCGATCGAAAACTCCTTTGTTAGTTCTTGTGAAAAGTCCACACTTATCAATCACCTCTTGTGCCACCTTATTAGCCTTAATCACGCTCAGGAGATGATCCCACCCGTCGCCGGCGTAGCCGAGGTCAAACAGTTCCACAGTCTCATCGGAAAGACCTCTCGATGAAAGGTAATCGCGGACCTTCACTCCTTCATTGGATCGCAGCTTTTTACTGAATAAGCTAAGAGCATGATTCTGAACGGTGTAAAGTTGACTGAAGAATTCCTCTGAGCCATCTTCACGGTGAAGATTGAGTTCAATTGCATACCGTTCCGCCAGCTTCTTCAGCGCTTCCACGAAGCTGATTTTTTCATACTCCATCAAGAAGGAGATAGCATTCCCGCCGGCACCACAGCCGAAACAGTGGTATATCTGCTTGTCCGGCGCTACACTGAAGGAGGGAGTCTTCTCAGGATGGAAGGGACAGAGACCGAAATGATTTCGTCCACGCCGACGAAGCTCTACATAGTCCGAAATCACATCAAGAATTTCCGCCGAATCCCTGATTCGATCGATGGTGTCGGGTGGAATACGGGCCAAACCTAACCTTGCTCCATTTTCCGCTTCATCCATCTCTCTCCGCGCTGGACAGGTTCTTCAAGATGAAAAGCGCTCACGATCCATTGTCGGGCGCTGCTTGAGTTGTGATAGACATAAGACCGTATCTTCATTTCAGTGAAGTAGTCGGCGTTGGGTAAAACGTCCACGCTCCAACAGAGGATCACTGCCACCACTGAAGCCTTTACAGAGCCAACTGCGATACCCATCATTCGGTTCATCGAGCGAATTCCTCGGGACAGAAGAAACATCTGGAGAAACCTAAGGACTACTCTCATAAGCAATAAGACGCCAAAAAAAACAGCAGCGAAAGCACCAACAGAAATGAGTCGGCCGTCCAGAGGCAGGCGAGGATGTAAAGCAAAAGTAACGGAATCGTGAAACTGGAAGGCAGTCAGACTTGCCACAACCAAGCCCGCCAGTCTTCCGATCTCTTCAAGGAACCCCCGTTTATATCCTATATATCCGAATCCAATAAGAAGAAATATTGCCGCCAGATCGAATGGGTGGATCAATCGGAAAGTTTCCTTTTTACGATTTCTTGAATTGTCTTTCCGTCCGCTTGGCCCGCCGCTTTTTTCATGATGACCGGCATCACCTTTCCCATATCGCTGAGAGATTCAGCGCCTGTCTCCCCAATGGCATCTTCGATCATGAGCGTCACTTGCTCCTCAGATAGTTGTTCCGGAAGATATTCTTCAATAATGTCCAGTTCTTTCAACTCTGCATCGGCCAATTCCGTTCTTCCACCATCGGAGTACATATCGGCGGCTTCTTTGCGCTGTTTCGCGGCTGTCTGGAGAATTTTGATTAGCTCCTCTTTTGACAGCTCATCTCCCTTCTCGATTTCTCCTTCTTTGAGTTTGGCAAGGAGCGTCCGGAGGGTACGGACACGATCAGAATCGCCAGATTTCATCGCCGTCTGCATTGCAGACTGAAGTTCTTTAACAAGAGTCATCAATTAACCTCGGAGTTATAGACAGGAGAAATTGACACCTTCGGAGGGTGAAGTCAAGGTGTTTCGGTGTGGCTCAGGATTTAAGTGACGCTAAATCTTCCCTTGACATCATCTTCTGAACCGAGCTCAAGTTCATCGCTCGTTTTAATGGGTCCCACACCACTCGGCGTGCCTGTGAAAAGAAGATCACCTTCACCTAAAGTAACGATCTCAGACAGGCCGGAGACGAGCGTGGCGATATCAAAAAGCATATCGTTCACATTTCCTCGCTGGACCTCTTCTCCATTCTTTCTAAGCCAGAAATCTTTTTCGATTTCCTTTTGGCTAAACGGCTCAACATCAGTGATCACTGCCGCGCCCGGAAAAGTTTTGGAGTCAAACCAGGGAAGCCCCCTCTGCCTCATTTCAGTTTGACGCGGTCTGTCTGTGAGATCGAGCCCGAGGCACCAGTGAGAAATATGATTTATTGCCGATTGTGGCGATATGTTATTTCCAGCTCTGCCAAAGACCATTACAAGTTCCACCTCGTAATGAATCACTTTTCTTTCTGGGAGCCTGATCACTGTGTCATTAGACAGACACGAAGACGCTTTCTGGAAAAACACGGGTTCTTTGGGAACCTCGTTACCGAGTTCCTTTACATGTTTCGCATAGTTTTGCCCGACACAAAAAATGTTCACGTTTTTCTCTCCTTTTTTCGTGCGGCGGGGAAGAGAACATTATTGAGAATCAATCGGTATCCCGGGGAGTTCCGGTGAAGTGCAAGATCCGTAGCAGGATCACCGACAAAATGCTGGTAGTCTTCCGGATCGTGACCGCCAAGGAATGTGAAAGTTCCTTTTCCGTAATTTCCGTGGATATACTTTACCTGTTCATCTTTTTCAACCTCTCCCATGACAACGACATGGCTCTTTATGAGTGATCGCTTGAATCCGGTGGTCTGTCCCATGAATCCCTTGACAATACCGACATGATTCTGCGTCAGCATGGTGGGGATGGGATCATACTTCGCTGAAAATTCAAAGAGGGTGAAATAGTCAGCCTCGGCTCCTCGAGTAGTGGGACGGTCGCTCGGGGGGACATCAATATCGGAAAATTCGTAGATGAAGGGGTCGGGAATAATGGAAAAAGCATCAAAAGCGAGGCTTTGACTGAAATCCAGTTTTGCTTGTGCCTCGGGATCGGCCGGTGTTCCATCGATAACAGCTTCGGCAATATCGACCCCTTCGGCCGCCAGTGCGATGTCGTAGGAATCTGTCGCCGAACACATGGCGAAGAGGAATCCACCGAGGCCAACATAATCACGGATCGCTCTAGCAACCGCCTTCTTTTCTTCGCTGACAGAAGCAAAGCCGAGGCGCTCAGCCATCGCTTCGAATTGAAATTGCTGTTCGATATACCAAGGCGCTTTGTGGAAATTCCTGTAGAATTTTCCATACTGACCAGTGAAATCCTCGTGATGAAGGTGAAGCCAGTCGAACTGGTCCAATCGACCGAGGAATACTTCTTCATCCCATAGAGTCTGGTAATCGACCTCCGCGTAGGTGAGGGCCAGCGTTACGGCGTCGTCCCACGGTTGCTTGTTCGGCGGAGAATAGATTGCGATCTTCGGCGCCTTTTCCAACAAAACAACTTCCATGTTGTTCGCATCCACCTCTCCGTAGATTGCCACAACATTCTCGTCACTGATGGTTTCTACCGTCACGCCACGAATCTTCGCCTCCTTAATAACGGCGGGGTAAGCGTCCAGCATGAAGGAACCACCCCGGTAGTTCAGGACCCACTCCACATCGATGTTTTGTTTCACCACCCAGTAGGCGATTCCATATGCTTTCAGATGGTCCTTCTGAGCCAGGTCCATGGGTATAAGGATCCTGTTCCCTGATAGGATTGTGAACATTACCATGATGAGTGGTATAACACGCTTCAATTCAACTCTCCTTCAGTGGTTATTTCTCTCAGGCGGTATCGGACCGGTTCGGTAAGCAAACTTGCGGGATATTCCTCCAGAACCTTGAAATACCATATGGCGGCTTCTTCACTGTTATGAAGCAACCTGTCGTAGATCTCTCCAGTCATGACGGTTGCTAGATCGCCGATAGGGCTATTTCTGATGAGGGCGAGTTGTTCCAACGCGTTATCGTACTCGCCAAGCTCCACCGTAAGTTTCGCCCTTCGAAAAGCCGCTTCATCGGCCACCGGAGAATCGGGATAGGCTTCAGATACTGACCTGTAGAATGAGGCGGCTTCTGTCCTCTTTCCCTGTCTCAGCAGTCGCTCTGCTAGAATGTAGCCTTGGAACGCGTCTTTGGTGATCTGATCGCCACGCAGATAGTTCTCCTCAATAAATCCCTTCAATTCTAGAACATCGTTAAACAATGGATCATCGAGTTCAAGAGAGACGAGCAAACTGTCAACAAGCTGCAACGCTTCCTCCACATTGCCGTGGAAGAAATGGATCTGGCACAGTTTGAATTCGAGTGAATGGCGTTCTTTCTGCTGATTGTTGACTGAAAGAGTCTGATTCAGATGATCCTCGGCAGAAGGAAAATCTCCCTTTGCCATTAGCAGATCTGCCAAACGAAGATTGGCAGCCAGTTTCAGCTTTGCATCTTTTGCTGAAGTTGCAGCTTTATGAAATGAAGAAATAGCCCCATCGAAATCGCGCGTAATCTTGTACTTTATCTCTCCCATACGAAAGTGAGCCTGGGGAGGGAAAATTGTGGAAGGGAGGGAGATCAAGATCGAATCGTAAAGAGCGAACGTTTCCTCAAGAGGTTGAACCTCTACGGACTGAAGTGTCATCAGATGATCTTCAAAGAATGCGTTTCCTGGGAAGAATTCCGCCAGTGGAGACCACTGTTCGCCAGGAGTGATCTGAAGCTCGTATGTGAGGGCGAGGCCGTAAAGCGCCTCTCCGGTAAATCGTTTTCTTAATCCTTCATTAAGGCCGTGGGAAGACTGTCGAGTTTGGTTAAGGAGATAACTGTAAGACCGAAGAGCAAGGTTTAAACGGTGTTCTTTGCGGAGGTTTTCAGCAAACCTGATCCACCGTTCAAAGTCTTGCTGGTTCGAGACGCCCAGCGCGCTGTGTTGATTATAAGCCTCCGGATATTTCTGGATCTTGAAGAGAAAATCGCTGTATAGTGATCTGACGGTTCTTTCATCAAATGCCATCTTTCGAACGAGGGTGGCCTCGATTTTTTCGTAGCTTTCGTCCCTGTCAGACATGCGGAGGATTTGAATAGAAGAAGTTCTGATTTGTTCAGGGTGATATGAAGCGTAAATGATATATTGTTCAGTAGCAGCGGCGTAATCAAGGTTTCGCATGTGAATATTGCCCAGTTCGAGGCTCAAGAAGGCAGGATCGTCAAAGGCGTCCCGGCCGGCCACTACAAGTTGATCGAGCTCTTCATCAAGACTGTGTTTAAGGTACATCTGGGTCAGCATGAAATAAATGGAACGAGTCTCCCCAAATTGCAGCCGTAGTGCCTTCCAGTAGTGTATGGCCCTCTCCCGCTCATCGCTCAGCATGATCAGTTCTCCAAGCTCAATGTGGCTCTGGAGGTCACGCTTGAAAATTGTCACACGATTCAATAGGAGTTCCCTGAGGTCATCGTACCGATTCTGCTTTCTGTAGAGCGCTTTGATCTGAAGAAAAACACGAGTGTCTTTAGGGTTGGCATTAAGGAGTTCACGATAGATTCCTTCGGCAGCTTCCAGTTCGCCGATCCGCTCCAGCTGAATCGCCTGCCGAAAACGATCCTGCCCCTGATTGAGAAGCGGCACCTCGCCCGGTATCTGAGCCGATGCAAAATTGAAAATAATTATGATTGAAATTCTACTGGCGGTTCTCATCGGTATTTTCATCAATAAGATCTTCTGATTCAGCCAGCGAATTGAAGTAACGCCGAATCATTGCCTGATAGTCTCTAGGGTAGCCTCCCTTCATGGCTCTATTGAGTGCTTCTATCGCGAGGTTGCGGCGCTGGCCAAGATCCGATGGCAATCCATCGGGCCCTTCATGCTTGAAATCACCGGCGGTAATGGCGCGGCGTTTCTCGCTCATGTCCTGCTGTTTGAGAGATTTTTGAGCGTCAAGCATCCGCGTAAGAATTCTCTGCTGTAGTTCCACCGTCCGGCGACTCACTTGCCTTCGCTCAAAGTTTCGAATTACCTCTTCCATTTCTCCTGCGATTCCATCGAGGCGGTCGCCCCCCTGACCCGATCCTTTCATTTCTCTAATCAATTCATCGAGCGATTTTTTTAATTGTGATTGATCATTCCTGAGTCTTTGCATAAGCTGTTCTTGAGAAACCGCCGCCATCTGTCCCAATGCGAGCTGAAAAGTCTGTACGTTTATTCCTTCCTGAGATTGTGCCATCTGACGCATCCGCTCGAGGAACTGTTCGAAACCGGAAGCTGATCCTGACTGCCTGATCTGCTCCATTGCGGCGAGAGTAGCCACCGCAGCCTCGTTCAGTGCCTTAACTATTTCACCCTGTTGGCGGGCAGATTCGGGACCGCGACGTTCTTCCAATCGCGTTAGCGATTCATTCATTCCTACAGTGGCGCTGCCGATCGCTTTTCCCAGTTCGGGTGTGACGGCAAAAGTCTCTCGCGAGAGACTCATTAGGATTGATATTAGCTGGCTTAACTGATCTCGAAGCATCTGCTGTCGTGAAGCCATCTGTCCCAGACGGGGACTGTTCCTTGATAGATCGGAAGTATCCAGGCGCAGCTGTTCCTGCTCTTTGGAAATGAAGAGTGTATTTCGAAGAATCTTTTCGAAGCGCTCAGCCATAGCCACAGCTGTTTCGCTACTAAATTTCTCGGCAATTATCGCAACTTCTTGTTCGAGTATCTCCGACCCCGCAGCAGCGGAGGCGGCTGGATTGGTCGCACCGGACAAGTCGCCTCTATTCAGCGCCCGCTCTGATTTATTCATCTCATCGCTCACTTCCTCCATTGTGGAAGATTGGGCCAGCATCTCTAGTTCACCTGAAGGCATCTGTGCATAGGGAGCCATAGCTTCAGCTGTCTCTTCCATCAAATCTGCAAGCCGCGCTAGCTCCTCGCTGTTACGTTCCTGCTGAGACAAAAGTCGCCCACCATTCTCACTGACATTTCCCTGAGAAATCTGGTCAGCCAACTCTTCCTGCTGATCTGAAAGATTCGTTAGTCGGACAGATAATTCGTCTAATTTTTGCTCAGCTCGAATACGCCTGAAAATATCGATGAAACGGTCAATCTGGACTTCCATGGACTCCGTGTTTTGCTGGAAATCCTTCAGCGCCTTCATCAACTGATCGGCTGTCATTTCGTCCATTGAATCCTGTAGTTCCGCCATGGATTCCACCATTTCCGGCGTAATCACGTCCTGAAGTAGCTCATTCAAACGTTTGAATTTTTCCATTAAGTCATTTGAGAAAAGGTTGTGCTTTCCCGCTTGCTCCATAATATCGTTAATGGCATCCTGGAGCAACTTTACCTCCTCAAGCTTGTTTTTTACTTCGTCCACTGATTTCTGCACAGCCTGTCTATCTTCCCACTCGAGTGATTCAGCTTTTAAAAGCTTTAGTTCCGTATCTTCAATGGATCTGTTGATTTCTTCGAGGCCTTGCAGAATTTTACTTAAATCTTCTTCAAGCATTTCTTCGCCCTCTTCGGTTCGGGCGAACAGATCAGCCAGCGATGGAAACCGCGCAGTAAACTCCTTAGAGAGGGATTTCTTTGGTCCAGAAACCTGGTCGTTATCGTAGAGCTCGAAATGGAACTGTACTTCATCCTCGGGCATCAAATCCAGTGCTGACAGATCCCAGATGTAAAAGACGTCTTGTGAAGTGATCTCGTTTGAAATGGTGGGGATGGCTCTGACACTGACACGGTTTGTTGCTCCCACATACTCGGGACGCTCCATTTCGTAGGCGATCTGAAGATGTGAGAATCCAAAATCATCCTGAATGTGGAGCTGAACCGGGATTGAGAAATCACTGCCCAACTCAGTTACACTGGCCGGCATCAGTACCTCAATTGACGGGAAAGCATCTTGAATTGGCAGGATTCTGTACTTAATCGGGTCGAGATTGCCAATTTTGCGGTAGTTGAATATATGGGATGTAAAGAACAGTTCATCAATAATTGTCAGCTGACCTTCGGCTCGGTTACTCCTTACATCAAGGTTAACCTTGGACTTTTCTTCATTCTCCCGCGAGAAAGTATTGAGGAATCCTCTGGCTATGTCGTTATCTGAAGTGAGGGCCACGTCAACCGTTGAGCCGACCAATCCACGGATCTCCGCAACGTTTCCTTCCTGAACATTCTTTCCCAGCCCTGTATACTCCGGTGGAGTTATAGTCACAGAAAAATTCTCGATCGTTGGCCTGTCAATGACCGCAATAGAATGCGTTGCAGATGAGATCTCCTTCCACCTTTCCCAGAAATGGTCGGCTTGAACCAGTGCTCTGTATTCGAGGTTCTGGAACACTTCTCCCATATCGTACTTGAAGTACCCTTGCTCATTGGAACCAAGTCGAATATGCGTTTCCCCTTCCACGCTTTTTAACTCAAGCACGATTGAATCAGGTGCCTCACCCTCCACTTCGAAAGTGAAGGAGGTTGAGTCTCCGCCCATCATGTAGATATCACCGGTAAGATTTACGATTCTGAAAGGATGTGGAGGGTCAAAGCTTGTTCCAGGATGGATCCAATGTCGAGCCGACGCCATAAACTCTGGAAGAAAAGAGAGTGTCACGATCATGATGAGGACGGATATAATGACGGTGATTTGCCTAAGCTGTTTCACTCTTCCGTTCTTCAACACTTCGGTCGGTGACAGGGAAAAGAGACGTGAAGAAATTTGTTCAATGAACTGTCTGGTAAGGGAAGCAGAACTGTTTCGGTCATCCTGAAGTGACTGTTCAAGCTGGACCGCATTGATTACGTCGTCACGTCTGGGGAAAGCCGCTGCACCAACCTCAGTGGCGCATTTTTCGAGAGAGTATCGACGGATTCTCTGGCGCTTGACCTGAACCACAACCGCTCCTGCCGCCAAAACCACCCCCACCGCGGTGAGAAGAGTGATCCACCACATCCCGTACCGTACTGCGGGTGAAAGCCAGAAAATTGACTCAACGGAAAGGAGAATCAGCAGAACAGCCAGAGCCGAGGATGTTCCAGCCCAGAATAAACAGGCGAGGTCATTCCGAAGCTTTTGCAGACGAAATTGTCTTAATGCTTCAGAAACTTTCATTTACTGAATAAGCGAATAAATGAAGATATTGGCTCCCATCTGAAGAGCGGATATTCGTTTCTCCTCCGGATTGTTATGAACTGACCGACCCTCCCAGCCGTCACCGAGATCGGATTCATAACTGTAGAAGACAATGAGACGGTCACCTTCAAATAGACCTAACCCTTGCGGAGGTTTGTTGTCGTGTTCGTGTATCTTTGGTAGCCCTCCTGTAATCTTAAAAAAGGACGAGTAAATGGGATGATCAAACGGGAGCTCTACCCAATCCTTCTCCGGGAAGACACGCTTCATCTCACGGCGAAATGATTTGTCCAGTCCATAGTTGTCATCCGCGTGAAGGAAGCCGCCGGAGCTGAGGTGACGCCGAAGATTTTCAATCTCTATTTCACTGAAGCGAACGTTTCCATGCCCCGTAAGATAAAGAAAGGGATAGCTAAAAATTGCATCATCATCAAGAGAAACTCTCGCCTCTACCGACGAGATAGAGACGGAGGTTTGTTCGTTAAGAAACTCTAACAGATTGGAAAGCGAACTGGGGTCGCTGTACCAATCACCT
>CEUZ01266409.1_pt1 | contig 20648 bp, 16 predicted proteins | sample 361511 | NCBI WGS metagenome assembly CEUZ01 (sample SAMEA2622822, study PRJEB7988) | marine metagenome | biome: marine biome (ENVO:00000447); feature: surface water layer (ENVO:00002042); material: "saline water (ENVO:00002010), including plankton (ENVO:xxxxxxxx)" | depth 5 m
GATTCTCCGGCTATGCTGTCGCTGGTACGCCGGCGGACTGTGTTAAGTTGGGGATCAAGGTTGTGCTTGAGAGGAAGCCCGATCTGGTCGTCTCTGGCATTAACCGGGGATCTAATGTAGGAATGAGCGTTCTTTACTCCGGTACGGTGTCAGCTGCCACGGAGGCGGTAATTCTTGGTGTGCCTGCCATCGCCATCTCACTTGATGCATGGATATCCCCGGATTACTCCTACGCTGGCAAAATCGCGAAACAATTCGTAAAGACAGCTCTAAAAAAGGGGATCGCTCCCGGAGTTGCTTTGAATATTAACGTACCAAAGACGCCCAATGGTGAAGCCGCAGGTTTTCGTGTAACAAGACAAGGGACCAGCAATTATGAGGAACGATTTGATAAAAGGATCGACCCGCGGCAAAATGTTTACTATTGGATGGACGGTGAACTTGTCTCCAAGGAGGAAGATCCATCTGTCGATGATGTTGCCCTTCGTGAGGGATATGTCTCCGTTACGCCACTCCACTACAATCTGACAAGCGATGAGTCGTTTGAACAGCTCAACAGTTGGGAGGAATTTCAGAACGATGCTTCATAAGCAAACTGTTCTAATCATCGATTACGGCTCCCAATACACGCAGCTGATCGCTCGTCGCATTCGGGAGCTGAATGTCTATTCTGAGATTGTCCCTTATTCCGTTTCATCCGATGACATTCGTCAGCGGAATCCAAAGGCTGTTGTTCTTTCAGGAGGTCCCGACTCTGTTTACGCTGAGGGAGCTCCCACCCTAGACCCTCTGATCATTGAATTGGGTGTTCCCATTCTTGGAATATGTTACGGCTTTGGCCTTTTGATGACATACGACGGCGGGGTAGTCATGCCAAACGGTCAGCGTGAGTACGGATTTGCGGAGCTCGATGTTGAAAATAAGAGCCCATTGTTCAACGGTATTTCAAAGAAGAGCCAGGTCTGGATGAGCCACGGCGATGCAGTGGAAGAACTGCCTGGGAACTGGTCAGTGTTGGCCCGTTCCGGGAACGGCGTGCTGGCAGCGGCCGGACGGGACGGCGGCGTCGTACTCGGTACGCAGTTTCATCCCGAAGTTGTTCATACCATCGATGGGAAGCGGATTATTTCCAATTTCCTTTTTGATGTCGCCAAATGTCAAAAAGACTGGACGCCGGCGTCCTTTGTGGAATCAACGATCGAAGAAATACAAGTGGCGGTAGGAGAAGAGAAGGTGCTTTGTGGCGTCAGCGGCGGTGTTGACTCGGCTGTTTTGGCGAAACTGATCCATGAAGCGGTGGGGAGCCAGCTGAGGTGTGTTTTTGTGGATCACGGTCTGCTGAGAAAAAATGAGCCGGACTATATCAGCGGAAAACTTGTCCAAAGCCTAGGATTTGAAGTAGAGATTCACGACTTCTCCAAAAAATTTCTTTCCCTCCTCGTTGGAGTTGTTCATCCAGAGGAGAAACGGCGAATTATCGGCGAGCAGTTCATTCGTTCGTTCGAGACAGCCACTCAGTCGGGCACCGGTTTCAAGTTTCTCGGTCAGGGGACACTCTATCCGGACATTATTGAAAGCGGTGGTGTTCGAGGTACAGCAGATGTCATCAAGTCGCACCACAATGTGGGTGGCCTTCCCGATGACATGAGTTTTGAACTACTGGAACCGCTCAGGGAACTGTTTAAGGATGAAGTGAGGCAGGTGGGGAAGGAACTTGGCCTCCCGTCGGACGTATTAGGGAGACATCCTTTCCCGGGCCCCGGTCTTGGCGTCAGGATCATAGGAGAAATCACAGAAGATAGAGTAAAGATTCTTCAGGAGGCCGATCATATCTTTATTGAAGCTCTTCACAAATACGATGTTTACAACGAAATCTGGCAAGCTTTTGCTGTGCTCGTACCGGTAAAGACCGTGGGTGTTATGGGAGATGAGAGAACATACGCTAACCTCATCGCCCTTCGGGCGGTAACTAGCGTTGACGGAATGACGGCTGACTGGTATCGCCTCTCTGAGGAAGTCCTTGCTGAGGTGTCAAATAAGATCGTTAATTCAGTGCCCGGCGTGAACAGGGTAGTCTACGATGTCAGCTCGAAACCGCCAAGTACCATAGAGTGGGAGTAATTCATCTGCGGCATAGTAGGATATAGCGGTAGCAAGGACGCTGTCCCCATTCTCATCGATGGGTTGAAGCGGTTGGAGTACCGAGGCTACGATTCGGCGGGGATCGCGACGGCGGAAAACGGCGATATAAAAGTCCTTAAGTGCGAAGGAAAGGTTGCCGACCTCCAGAAGCTTCTGGACGAATCAACTGTTCGCGGTACGTTAGGAATTGGCCACACTCGCTGGGCGACCCACGGTGTTCCCAATGATCTTAATGCCCACCCTCACCGTGACATGTCCGGAAAGATTTCACTGATCCACAACGGTATTATTGAGAACTACAGCATACTTCGAGAAGTACTTGAAAAAGAGGGTGTAACTTTCCAAAGCGATACAGATACCGAAGTCTTAGTTCAACTTATCGGCAAAGTGTATGCCTCCGGTTCTCTTACTTTTTCTGAAGCGATACAGTCGGCGCTTCAGGATGTGGTTGGTACATACGGAATAGCGGCAATCTGCTCAGACGATCCTGAGACGGTTATCGGGGCACGACTCGGGAGCCCCCTTGTGTTGGGTGTCGGAGAGAAAGAAAATTTTCTCGCTTCGGATGCTTCACCCATTATTCCTCACACCAGAAATGTGGTTTATCTTGACGACGGTGATCTTTTAGAGATGAAACGGGACGGCTATCAAGTGCGTCGAATTGGCGATAACTCCCCCATCAATAAGGTGATAGAGCAAATCGAGTTTAACCTTGAGGAAATCGAAAAAGGGGGATATCCCCATTTCATGCTTAAGGAAATTTATGAACAGACCAACACTCTGACAGACACAATGCGCGGCCGCCTTGCTCCTGATAGCGGTATGGCTTACCTTGGAGGCATCGTCGATTTTCTCCCAAGGATTGAAAAAGCGTCCCGTATTTACATCACCGCATGCGGCACCTCCTGGCATGCTGCACTTATTGGTAAGCACCTCATCGAGGAGTATGCCCGAATTGAAGCTCATGTCGATTATGCTTCCGAGTTTCGCTATCGTGAGGCGATCATCGATTCTGAAACTGTCGTCATCGCCATTTCACAGTCAGGGGAGACTGCTGATACACTGGCAGCTATCAGAAAGGCAAAAGAAAGAGGCGCCCTTGCCATGGGTATCTGCAATGTGGTCGGGAGTACAATTTCCCGTGAGACAGACTGCGGCATTTACACACACGCCGGTCCTGAAATCGGCGTCGCCTCCACCAAATCGTTCACAGCGCAGGTGACGGTACTGTTCATGCTTGCCCTTCATCTTGGGCGAAATCGCGGTATGTCGCCTGGCGAGTGTAGTCGGCTTGCAAAAGCCATGTCCGCCATGGATAAGCAGATCGAAAATGTTCTGAGCCAGAGCGAACACATTCTAACAATTGCGAAGGAGACAGTCGATGCGGACAACTTTCTCTATCTTGGACGAGGGCTCAATTTTCCTGTAGCTCTTGAAGGAGCGCTAAAGCTGAAAGAAATTTCATACATTCATGCTGAAGGGTACCCCGCCGCCGAAATGAAACACGGTCCCATCGCGCTTATTGATGAGAAAATGCCGGTCGTTTTTCTTGCCCCGCATGATAAGACTTTCGAAAAGGTGCTTTCCAATATTCAGGAAGTGAGAGCCAGGAAGGGTAGAATCATTGCTGTTACAGACAAGAATACGCCTGAACTGGCAAAGATATCCAGTCATGTGATCGAAGTTCCGTCCTCACACCCGCGAACTTTTTCCATCGTCGCGTCAGTTCCGCTTCAGCTTCTGGCTTATCACTTGGCGGTTCTGAGAGGATGCGACGTTGATCAGCCGAGGAATTTGGCTAAGAGTGTTACTGTGGAGTAGATATAGGAGTCAATTTAATATGGTAAAAAGTTATTAATTTCTCAATCAATCATGTGGGCAGCAACAATTCTTGTTGTTTCAATAGTGGATGAAAAACAGTTTGCCATATTCATACTCGCTCTATTAGCAACAGTTTCTATAATGAATCTTAGAAAGAGAAAATGAAGAAAGTTAAAATAGACACCTTAAGCAACTCGGTCACGGTTGATTAGACGTTTCACGCCATTTCCGACGTTTTTCATTATTTTTTCTCTGGCTTTTTTAGTTGCAGAACTGACCTCACCACTGCAAGCGGCTCAGCGTATCTCGCCTTCTCGTGCCAAGCAGCTGTTTGAAAAAGGTGTTGTACACTATAGTGCCGGGAGGTATTACAGTGCCCTTGACATTTTTCGCAGATTAATAAATTATCCTCCTGAACAGTCTCCCCAATTGACAGCGAGTAAGCTGATGTGCATGAAATCCTATGCCCAAATCGGCCGCTTTAATGATGTAAAGGCAACAGCCCGGGAATTTCTGGAAAATCATCAAGAGAGTGCCTATCTGCCTCACATTTACGCCGTACTCGGCGACGCTTATCTTAGCGAAGGATACTACGGTTCTGCCCTCGAATTTTATCTCAAGGCGAGCCGAATGGGCGATGGGCAAGCTGGTAATGAACTTGATGAGAAGATTATTCAAGTCGCTTCAGGCTATCTGAGCCTGGAGAAACTCAACGCTCTGCTTGCAATCGAGCTGGACGAAAGATCCCGAGCCACACTTTCCCTGGCAATCTCCAACAGATTGATGGCTAATGGTGAGGAAGACGAAGCTGCACTGGTGCTCTTCAAGCTTAACAAGACGTTTTTGCCTAAATCTTACCGCGAGCTTTATGAGAAGCTGAAGAGTGAAACATACATCAGTCATGGGAAGTCTAAGACAATCGGTGTGATTCTATCCGGTAGCGTGCCTGCTGAAAAGCTAGCGCGTTCTTTTTTAAAAGGCGTTCATGAGGCCACAAGGGAGATTCAAAGACTGGAAGGTTATGCGATTGAAACGGAGGTTATTACCGCGGAGGACGGTCTCAGCGGTATTCGGGCCTCTGAGTTGCTGTCGCGGAATGAAAATGTTCTTGCCATCATCGGTCCTGCGGATAATAGTGCGGCGCTGGCAATTGCCGCCGCTGGAAAAGATGGCGCAACCCCACTCCTGTTCCCAACCTCCAATGAAAATGGCCTCGCTTCGGTGGGGGAGAGTGTCTACCAGATGAACAGCGACTTGTCATTACAGGGGCGCTATGCCGCACGCTACGCTCTTGATCAGTTGGCCGCAAAAACAATTGCTGTCATGTCGCCGTCTGATCAGTTTGGTAGAAATCTGACTGACGGTTTTCTTGCAGAGGCAGATGAGTTTGGTGCTGATATTGTTTCCGTTGAGTGGTACTCAGGAGTACCGGTGGATCTTTCTCCGCAGCTTTCTTCGATGCGGGACGCTGCCTTCAGAGTGGAGCGGCGTAAACCGAAACAGATACAGGGTGAAATTATTCTGGACACAGCCGACAACACTTTTCAGCTCTTTACATCAGACTTTTTTGAAGAAGAGCGGGTAAGTGCAGAAGATGATGAAGTGGATTCCTCCGAAATAATTCTCTCGAGCATCGATGCTGTATACCTTCCGATTCATCCTGGAGATATCAACTATGTTGCATCACAGTTTTCATCCTACGGACTGGAAACTCGCCTGCTAGGTAACGCCAACTGGTATGAACCGGACGAATTGAATCAGGATATGATTGGGCCGAACCTGGAGGGAATGACAATACTTACGGACTATCTACATCCGCAGGAAGCGCCGTTGTCCGATAAGGCATGGCAGGTGGCAGGCAACTATGAAAACCGCGAGGGAATTCTTATGGCGTTGACAGGATACGATATCGCGATGTTTCTAGCACAGCATCTGCAGTCAGCGGATTCAAGGGCCGCCGTCAGAATGAATCTGGACAACGCAAGTCCATCAAGAGGCGTCAGTAGGCATTTCGCCATTGCTTCGGATAAGCCGGGACTCAACTCTTCCATCCACGTACTAAAGTATTCTAAGAACAAGTTGACCCTGCTAGGTGAGTTTGTCGGGGACTCCCTCTTCACATCTGTTCCAAAAATCCCCTGAAGCGATCAGGGAACCGCACTTCACAGTTGACGATGTATGGACTACGCTTCGCTCTGGCGAAGCCCAAATAGCCTACCGACGCGGGAAGGGCGAAGGTCTGTTTGATGATCTGAAGGCCGCCTCCACTCAATTAGGAATCAGTGATAGAATCGCTTACGCCCGTCAAATTCACTCAAACACTGTAATCAGTGTTGATTCGCCCGGTTTTGTCGGTGAAGGGGACGGTTTAATCACTGACAGTTCAGAAGTGGCTCTTGCCATTCAGGTTGCCGACTGTGTTCCGGTTTTTTTGATGGAGCGGGGGGGCAAGGCGCGTGGGTTAATACACGCAGGATGGAAGGGAACGTTGCGAAACATTGCTCGGGAAGGTGTTGCAATGATGGTTTCTACAATAGGAACCGACGTTAACAATCTTCACTGCTTCCTTGGCCCTTCCATCAGAAGCTGCTGTTACCAAATCGGAAAGGATGTCGCTGAACAGTTCCGGATTCCCCACTTGACTGAGAATGGGGGTAATCGTTACACTCTCGACCTTCACAGGACTAACCTTGACCAATTGATTGAAGCAGGCGTTAACAATGAGAACATCAGTTTTGATACAAAGTGTACATGTTGCTCCAAGAATGGTCTTCATTCTTTTCGGCGCGATACTGATGCGGCGGGAAGAAATATCTGTTTTCTCAGGGGAATGAATAATTCCGACAGTTCAGTATAAAATCTCATGTCACCCTTAGAGGCACTTCTTCTTGGAGCAATTCAGGGCGCCACTGAATTCCTCCCTGTAAGCAGCTCCGGTCACTTGGTCTTGATGGCGAACTGGCTCAACGCTGATCTTCCGGGATTTGCCTTTGAGGTAGTGGTGCATCTTGGCACACTTTTGAGCATCCTTATTGTATTCCGAAACGATTTAATTTCAATCCTTAGTAAGGTTTTCAAGAAGGGTGAGCTTGGAGAAATCAGTTCCATCGCCGTTGCAACAGTACCGACGGCGTTGATTGGCCTATTTTTCAAATCAGACATTGAACCTGTATTCAGCACTATCTCGATTGTTGGGTGGTGCCTCCTTTTCACAGGCCTTCTATTAGGGAGCACATGGTGCATTAAAGGATCTCAACCGCGCGATATCACCTTGGTGTCGGCGCTCATTATTGGACTTGCACAGGCCGCCGCACTGTTGCCGGGCATATCGAGGTCCGGAATCACTATCGTTGCTGCTCTTTGGCTAGGTATTTCAAATCGTGAGGCAGGCCGATTCTCTTTTCTGATCGCGATTCCAACACTCATTGGATCAGGGCTTCTCACAATGCGTGATATTGTCTTCATCGGGAGTAATGAGGTGTCGGGTATAATCCTTTCAACGGCGTTCACATCCGCTTTTGTAATCGGACTGGGTGCACTGAAAGTCCTCTTGGGATTGCTCGAATCAGGGAAGCTTTACCTATTCAGCATTTACTGCATCCTGATAGGAATTGTCGCCTCCAGCGGGTTAGTGTCATGAACCAGACTGTTACCGTCGGTTTTTTCATTTATCTGCTGCTTATTCTGGTTGTCGGCATCGTAACGGCCCGATTCAATAAGACACTGCCTGACTTCCTTCTGGCCGGACGGTCGCTGGGGCCGTGGGTGGTGGCACTTTCGGAGAGAGCTTCTGGACAGAGTGGCTGGCTTATTCTTGGTCTGACGGGACTTGCTTACTCTACGGGACTGGGCGATCCATCTGGCTTGAAACCTCAGCCGGCACTGTGGGCTGCTATAGGAGGTTGTTCCGGGGTCATCCTGTCATGGATACTGATCGCGGAGCGACTCCGGGTGGAGAGTGAAAAACTGGGCGCCCTAACGCTTCCCCGTTTCTTCGAGCTGAAGTTTAGGGGAGAGGATGCCCTCATACGCTTCGTGACAACGAGCATTATTGTCTTCTGTTTCATTTTCTATATTGCTGCACAGTTTGATGCTGCAGGAAAATCTCTGGAACAAACGTTCGGTTTTTCGCATTTTAGAGGAATCTTGGTCGGAGCCTTCATCATTGTGTTTTATACTTTGATGGGCGGTTTTCTGGCGGTGGCATGGACGGATTTCGTACAGGGAATAATAATGCTCGTGACACTGGTTATTCTGCCGTTGGTGGCTTTAGAGCAGATCGGTGGAATGGATCAACTGATTCAGAAGGTGTCAGAGGTGGACGTTAACTTACTCTCACCAACAGGAGGGCGTGGTGGCTGGACACTTTTTACGGGCATCGTTAGTGGTCTCGGGATCGGCCTGGGCTATCTTGGTCAACCTCATGTCTTAACACGTTACATGAGTATCCGATGTTCAAGTGAAGTCGGGAAGGCGAAAAGTGTCGCCATTGTTTACGCTATACTTACTTATGGTGGTGCCGCCTTGATGGGAATCGTGGCAATCGCCTACTTTGGCTCGGGACATTTCGCCGATCCTGAAAAAATGATGCCGGTCCTCGCCACAGCCGTTTTTCCGGCTTGGTTTGCCGGCATTTTGATATGCGGTGCGCTCGCCGCTATGATGTCCACAGCGGACTCTCAACTTCTTGTCACCACATCCTCGGTGGCTGAAGATGTCTACCATCAAAGCATGAACCCACGAGCAAAGCAGTCGCAGTTGGTTTTCATTTCCCGAATTGTCACACTGATCATCGGAGCTTTGGCGATTCTTCTTGCGCGACTGCCGTCTTCAATTTTTGATAAGGTTCTTTTCGCATGGGGAGGGCTCGGTGCCGCCCTCGGTCCGTCGCTTGTACTTTCTCTCTGGTGGAATAAAACCACTCGGAATGGCGTCCTCGCCGGAATGATTCTCGGTTTTGTAACGGTCATTGTCTGGGACAATTTTTTCAAATGGACAGGCCTCTATTCTCTTATCCCCGGATTTCTGCTTTCTTGGGCAGCCGTCTATCTTATTTCTCTCAGAGGTACTAAGCCATGAAGTCAGTTAGCTTGAGGGAAACATTTGATTCTTTACGGAATAGGGAACTCTCCTCAGCCTATTTTCTGAATGGAGACGACTATTATCTCCAGTCCCTCTTCGTGGATGAGCTGATGAAAGCTCTTTCTTCAGATGGGTCGGCGGTAGAGAAGCATTTCGTATCGGCAGAGTCGGCTGACTACACCTCTATAGTCACCGACCTTTCATCGGACTCCCTCTTTGGCGACTGTAAGCTTTACATCCTCCACAATCCCACGAGAATTTCTGGTAAGGCTAAAGATGATCTTTTCCGTTATTGTTCTTCTCCCAGTTCGAATAACTGTCTCGTAGTGATGCTTGACAAAGTTGATAGAAGGCTTGCCTTCTATAAAAACCTTTCGAGGCTTCTTCCCCCTATCAATACCTCGCCCCCTTTTCCAAATAAAATGACGGGATGGGTTCAGTTCCTTCTGAAAAGGAATGGTGTCTCTGCAACAACTGAGGCTTCCGAACTTTTGCTTGAACTCTGCGGTGATTCGGTCTATCACATTGCTAATGAGATCGAGAAGATCAAGATAGGAATTCCCGAAAATTACCAGATCGATGTGAGCCATATAAAGGAATTTTGCGGTTGGAAGAGAGAATTCTTTCCTTGGCACCTCTCCGATGCTGTGGCTCGTCGCGACTTGAAAGGGAGCGTTCAAATTGGCCGAAGCCTTGTCTCCCAAGGAATTGATGTTTCTTCCTTGGTCTCGAACCTAGCTACTTTATTTCAGGAACTTTATTTGATGAGACTTCCCGATGGAGATAACGGACCTTCTCCAAAGACGGGGTGGTTGAACCAGATTCTTTCTCGGAAACTTCCCAATTATCTCAATAACTTCTCCCAGAATGAACTTGAGGAAATTATCAAGTCTCTATACAAAGCGGACCAGAATATCAAGACTGGAAAGTCTTCCGGCGAAAGATTGTTGATTTCATTGCTCCACAGGATTACAGTAGGCCATGCCTGAAAAAGTACAATACAGCGATAAAGAGCTGATCCTGCGGTTCCAGCAGGGTGATGAGCTGGCCTACGTGGAACTGGTCAATCGCTACCGTGACCGACTGATGAACTTTGTTTACCGGTACGTGGGGACAAGACAGGAGGCGGAGGATATCGTCCAAGATACGTTCGTAAAGCTCTTCCAGAAAAAAGATTACTACCGCCCCATCAGCGAATTCTCAACTTGGATTTTCACGATTGCGTCCAATCTCGCGAAGACGGAGTTGAGGAAACGGAAACGACGGAAAGTTTCTTATCTCAGCCAGTTGGGGATGGAAGAAAAAGATTTTGATATTCCGGTGGAGGACACCACCGATGAAGAGATGGTTGGGGAGTTTACCGAATCGCAGATTCAAAATGCCATTCAGTCGCTTCAGCTCCATTTTCGCACTGCACTTATTCTGCGTGATATTGAGGAACTTTCTTATGAGGAAATAAGTAAGATACTTGATGTTCCACTTGGAACCATTAAATCGAGAATCAATCGTGCGAGATTGCAGTTGCAAGAAATGCTTAAACAGGTTCACAAAGATAGGAGGACAACTATTTGATGGATTGTTACGAGTTTCAGGACAAAGTATCCGTATATATCGAAAAAGAGCTCACTCTTTCTGACGTAAACAGGTTCGACACACACCTCGACTCCTGCAAGGGTTGCTCTGCGGTTCTTGCGGGCGTTAGATCTGCCGTTGCTGCTGTGAGAGTTTCGGAGAGATTCGCCGTTTCTAGCGGTTTCAACAATCGGCTGTTTAACAGACTGAAGGTAGAAAAGGTCAAACCTGTAAGTCGAATCGGTCGTATGGGTCATGGCCGAAACATTTTTGGTTATCAGCCTCGGTATGCTTTCGCCTCCCTTGCGGCAGTGGCCCTCATTATAGTATTGACGGTCGGAATCCTTCCCAAAGGCGGCGAGACTATGCCTGTACAACTGTCTACTCAGCAAGGCTTTGCTGACCCTGCGCCGAAACAGATCAACAGTGGTGTTCCTCTTCAACCTTCCATTTTGGCTGAAGATTCAGAGGAAGATTCTCTCGAGACCCCCGGTGAATCCCGAAGGGTCAAACCAGGGGATTTTGGAGGGAAAATTCAGTTGGTTAAGGACAAGAAGCGGTAGTCCTCACTTTCTTTCTTTTTCACTCAAGAGATTTTAATTTTTCGGCGTGAACGGCCTCCGACACGCATTATACTCAACTGGTAGCAGAACCGTTGCAGTTGTGGCATTTGTGGTTCTGCTACTTCTCTTTGTCTACCCGACACCAGACGGCATTATCTTTGGCCTGCTGCGGGCGGTATTTCTTGGAATTGTGGTACTTATCTTCTTTGAACTCTACAGAGAGAAATACAAGAATCATTCAGTTTCTTCAGTGAATCACTTGCCAGTTAGGGAGGATCTGCCTGACACCGGTAGTATTTCGTCATCGGACAAGGCGCCAACAGTAGCCTTTATCACCAATCTGATGGCAGATACTATGCCCGGTTTCGGAATCGCATATTATAATCGTTCAAGGGAGCATGCCCCTCTCACTTTAATGGAGACTTCCGGCAAAGATGTCAACTTTGCTGCCAAGGTTTCGGTTGAAACTGAATGGATGGGAGACATCCTGAAAGATGGAAAATTCCTCACGCCGGGCGAAGATAGTGCACAGATGGAACATTTTTTCGATGAAGAGGGAATTGTTCAGGAGAGTGTCACACTCCTGTCTCTACCTGTGAATGGTGTTGGTGCGACGAATGGCGCTCTCATTGTTCACGCTGATCGGTTTGCCGACTTTAAAGAACACCACAGGCCGATGGCCGAATCGTTTGCCTCGGCTCTCTCGAGCGTAGAAGCTGCCGGAGATGGGAAAAGCCCTGATGCTGAACAGCTGGGGTTCTTTAAGCGACTGGACCGCTTTCAGATTGATCTGGACATTGCTCGCTCAAAGGAACAGTTCCTCGGTGCCATTTCTGATCTGTGCGGTCAGAATTTCACTTTTGATAAACTTACACTGATTTTGAAAGATCCTGAGCGAGTGACTGAAGTTGTGGTTGAAGAGGTGAGGGGCTACACAAACGATTTTGCCGTTGGGGCGCGATTTGAAAGAGAAGATTCCTTGCTTTGGAAAGTCTTCGATGGAGGTGAGCCGGTCATCGTCGATTTATCTAGACACGGAAATGCCTTAGAAGGAAGATTCAGAAAGGGTGATACAGAGAGTCATCACTTTCTTTCATACATTGGTGTTCCAATCAAAACTCAGGGAACGGTGAGCGGATGCCTCGTCCTCGAGAGTTTGATTTCCGGGCGTTATCTCGGGAAAGAGGGAGGGAACCTTCAAATATTGTGCGCTCGCCTAGGCGTCCTTCTGGATTGGTGGCAAAAATACAATTTGATCCGTGAGACCGCCATGCACGACAGCCTTACAGGTCTTCTCAATCACGGATCATTTATTGAATTGTTTGAACAGGAACTCCAGCGGGCAAGCCGTTACGATGAAAAGCTCGTCTTGCTGATGCTCGATCTGGACAAGTTCAAGAGAGTCAACGATACTCACGGACATCTCTATGGTGATTATGTTTTGAGAAACACATCGGCACTGCTGAAGAGTGCGGTTAGGAATATCGATATCGTAGCTCGGTATGGAGGAGAGGAGTTTGCTATTATATTGGTCAAGGCGGGAAAACGTGAAACGACAGAATCTGCTCGGCGAATCGTCGCCGCTATAGCGGAGCACAACTTTGAAAAAGATGGTATATCTGTGAAGATGACCATAAGCGCCGGTATGGCGGAATACCCTTCTGACGGCAGTAGCGCCAGAGATTTGATTGCGCAAGCTGATCGGGCCATGTACGACGTGAAACGTCAAGGCGGTAATGATGTCGGAAGTGCCAACAACAATTCAGGCACCATAAATTGACTTTGTCTTGTGTTAAGGCAGAGGATAAATTTTCTCGTCAGGAAATGACTTTCAATCTAGATAGAATCGCCCTTATTTCAATGAGCGTGGGGGCTGCACTGAGTTTTACCTCTTGTTCAGTCAAGCCAGAAGCTGAACCGGGACAGAAACCAGCCGTTACTGAAGTTGAAGAAGTTGAGGAGGTCAACACGAAAGCACTTCAGCATTACATGGACGGTGAAATGTTTCTTTCTCAAGGAAACCTTCCCATGGCCGTGATAGAATTTCAGGATGCTCTTCGTTACGATCCCGGCTCTTCGAGTATTCATGCTTCCTTGGCGGAAGCGTATGTTCGTCTCCGAAAATTCGATCGTGCCGAGGAGACACTGCTTGATGCGTTGCGTCTGGATCGGTCCAATTTAGATGCTCGTGAACTGCTGGCTCAGCAATACCTGATGCGAAATCAGATTAACAAGGGACTGGAACAGTATCAAATTCTCGAAGAAGATAACCCGGGGCAACGCCAGTACGGCTATATCGTAGGTGAAATCCTGTCAAGGAAGGGAGATCTTGAAGCGGCTCAGGCAAAGCTATGGTCTGTCTATCAGAATAACAATTCAGAGCTTCAGGCGTTGATGCGAGCTGCTGAGATCGCTAGGCAGCGGAAGGACTTCGAGTTTGCCTGGCAAGCTTACGGGATCCTCACAAAAGAGAAGCCTAAGAACATTCAGTACTGGAAAGCTTATAGTGAATTGGCGGTGATGCTTGAGAGATTCAATCAGGCAGTGAATGGTCTTAACCGTTTGGCTTCACTGACAAGTGATGATCCTGCCGTACAGGAGAGACTCGCGATCCTTTTCTTCGAAAATGACCAGATGAAGTCTGCGGACTCTCTCTTTACACTTCTGTATGAGGATGGTACGCGCACTCCGGGGATCCTTTACTATCTTGGACGCATCGCTATTGAGAAGAGTGATTACTCCAAGCTTGCTCAATTGGCAACTGAGCAGATGGAATTGTTCCCTGATGAGGTTTCCGGCTACACAAATCTCGCTATGGCTTACATTAATCTTGATACACCTCTTGATGCCATCGCAATATTGCTCAAAGCTCGGGACAAGTTTCCCCAAAACTTCGGAGTGAACTATCTGCTCGGCAATACCTACAGCATGGAAAAGAATTATGAACTGGCGAAAAAGAGTCTTCGAGCTGCACTAACTATTGATCCAGATTCACGCTCCACCAAACATCTTCTTGCGACAGTCTTTAATTATCTTGAGGAATGGGCTTCTTCGGACAAGATGTATGAAGAACTGATCTCTACTGATAAGAATGACGGCCAGGCGCTCAATAACTACAGCTACACGCTAGCTGAGCGGGGGATAAAGCTGTCCAACGCTCTGGATATGGCAAAGAAAGCGATCGGACTGGAACCAGAAAATGCGGCATATCTCGACACTATCGGATGGATTTACTACAAGCTGAACAGTTACAATAAAGCTCTCGATTACATTGAGCAGTCAATCTCTCGCAATCCCAAGAACCCCGTTGTTCTAGAGCATCTTGGCGACGTTCTGATGAAAGTGGATCGGCCGGAGGATGCCCGAGTCTATTACAAGAGGGCACTCGAGATCGATGGAAAAAATGTCCGACTTCAAGAAAAACTAAACAAGTAGGACTTCTTTTGTTTGACCAGTCAAGCCTCTCCATAGTTATTCCCATTTTCAATGAGAGGGAGTCAATTCCTTTACTGTTGGATGAAATACATTCATCAGTTGCTGGATACGATTACGAAATTATCTGCGTCGATGACGGAAGCAGTGATGGAACATTTGAATATTTGTCAGATCAGAGTCGAGAGAATAAGAGAGTTCGGCTGATTCAATTCCTTAGGAATTACGGCAAGTCGGCGGCTCTTTCAGAAGGTTTTAGACATGCAGGTTCGGACTTTGTCGTGACGCTCGATTCGGACCTTCAGGATGATCCAAAGGAGATACCACGACTGATTGAGAAATTGGAAGAAGGGTTTGATCTGGTATCAGGGTGGAAGCAACACCGTCGCGATCCGCTCTCCAAGCGTTTGCCATCAAAGTTCTTCAATCTTGTTACACGACTCTTGACCGGAATTCGGATTCACGATTTCAATTGTGGTCTAAAGGGATATAGAAGGAGTGTTGTTAAATCTTTGGACCTATATGGAGGGATGCACCGCTACATTCCTGTTCTTGCTGGTAAAAAAGGGTTTCGTATTACGGAAATGGCTGTTAACCATCGTACCAGACAGTTCGGTGCGAGCAAGTTTGGCAAGGAGCGTTACGTCCGAGGTCTGTTTGATCTCTTAACAGTACTCTTCCTTAGTCGATATACACGCAGACCTCTGCATCTTTTTGGTTTGTTTGGGCTATTCAGTCTCTTTATTGGAATCGGTGTGGAACTGCGTGTTCTATACCTAAAGTACGGTCTTGGTGAGCCATTTTCGAATCATATTGCACTGCTTGTCTTTGGGGTAATGCTTGTTATTCTCGGAGTGCAGTTTATTTCCATTGGTTTACTGGGTGAGATGATTGCCCAATCCACGCACAGGAAGGGAGAGAACGCCCGAGAAGTTGTCCTGTATGACAGTTCATCTTCCTGAGGCTTTATCGCCATCTCTTCGCCCTATCCAAGAAACGGTGTGTTCATCAGCGTCATCACCCCTGCTTATAATCGCGCTGATGAGATAGGCTACCTTATCGATTCGATGGCGAATCAGACGGTTGGTCCGGATCGCTTCGAAATGATCATTGTAGATGATGGATCAACCGATTCTACAGCTTATATAATTAAAGATAAACAGAATCAGTTAAACTTAAACATTAATTATATAAAGCAGAATAATTCTGGTCCGGGTGCTGCCAGAAACCGCGGAATTGAGGAGGCTACTGGTAACCTCTTTACATTTATCGATTCTGACTGTGAGGCCGATGCTCGCTGGCTAGAGTTAATCGAGGAGGCTTTTCAAGATAAGCAGTTTGACGCTTTTGGTGGCCCAGACGCCTCCAAGGGAGATTTTAGCCTACTTCAGCGGGCCATCAATTTCTCTATGACTTCATTCCTTACTACCGGCGGATTTAGAGGGCATAGCGACCGCCCCCTTGCGAAGTTCTATCCGAGGAGTCACAACATGGGAATGACACGTGAGCTTTACGAAAAGGTGGGAGGTTTCGGCTCCCTGAGGCACGGACAGGATATCGAACTGAGTCATCGGATTCATCAAAGTGGCGCCAAGGTTGTCAATTTGAAGGAGGTGGTGGTTTATCATAGGCGTCGCACAACGATTACCCGCTTTTTTCGTCAAGTGTTTAACTGGGGTGTGGCAAGAATTAATCTTGGAATGATCGATCGTGTTATGCTTGAGCCTCTCCATTTCATCCCGGCCATTGTCACTGTCATCGCCATGATGATAACAGCGGGATTTCTCATCGATCCAATTGAGTACGGCTCCTTTTTTCATCTTGGCTTCGGCTTCCTGATGTTTGTTTCCGGTGTAGGGGCGTGGCAGATGAAAAGTGTAAGAGCGTTTTTTCTTCTTCTTGTCGTCATCCCCATTCAACTGTTCGGCTACGGTACAGGCTTCATCCTTGCATACACACGACGATTTATCTTCCGCCGCGATGCGTGGAGCGGTTTTCGAAAGCGGTACTATTGATTGATGAACAGCTCATCTCAGATGTCCCATCTGTCAATGCTTGGAAGAGAGAAGGGGAGAACGATTCCCAAATCCACTGATGAGATAGATGCACGAAGTATGCGTGCTTTTCGAGAACAGGCATGGTACGCCAAACACTTTCTTACAAATTTTCTCGGCATCGATGATTTTACTGGCAAAAGTGTTTTGGAAGTAGGGCCGGCTGAGGCAGGACTTCTTCAGTTATTCAACTCTCGAGGAGCATTGTGCACCGGTATCGAGTTATCGCCATTGCGCTTTGCCCACTCTCAAATGCTAAATGACAATTCAGAAATTAAACTGGTGGAGGGTGATATTTGCGATCCCGCCTCCTATAGTAATGCCCTCCTCGGTAGGTTCGATATTATCGTTATTCGGGATGTTATCGAGCATATTGATGACAAGACTTCAGCACTTCAGAATATGCGATCCCTACTCTCAGAAAACGGCAAACTGTTTATATCCTTCCCGCCACGTTACTGCCCATTTGCCGGTCATCAGCAGACAGTGAAAAATGCGTTCTGCAAGGTTCCTTACCTTCATCTGCTGCCAAACAGTGTTTATTCCTCCTATCTCCGTTTTATGGGGCATCCTTCGACGGGCATCGATTACCTTCTTGCTACGAAGCGAACCCGAATTTCTGTCAGAAATATGGAAAGTCTCTTTGTTAACACCGGCTTTGAATTGGAAAAGAGAGGCCTTTACTTCTTTCGTCCCGCATATAAGTTCCGTTTCCACTTACCGACGATAAGGAATCCGCTAGCATGGCTTCCCGGTTTTCGGGAGGTTTTTACCAATGGCGCACTCTATGTACTCAAACAGAGGAGTCTCGCTTGATCGTCATCGTTGTTGGAATGCACAGGAGCGGCACCTCCGCGGTGGCCGGGATACTCCATTTGAATGGTATTTCTATGGGGTCTGACAAAACTTTTCGGCCAAAGCCTCTTCCGCAAAATCCGAAAGGATTTTATGAAAACTATAGTTTCCGGAAGATAAGCGATAAGATTCTGGCCTGCTCGGGATACAAGGTTAAGTCATTCAATCCGGTAATTCCTGAGGAAGTCACTGTCGGAAAGATTACTGGGAAAATGACGAATCTGATCCATCTCAACGAATCTGATCATGGGAAATGGGGGTGGAAGGATCCGAGGGTGTGCCTGACATTGCATTGCTGGCTTGATGTGTTGGATAGTATGAACCTTATTAATGAAACAAGAATTGTCTTTGTGTCGAGGGATGGAGCGTCTGTGGCCCGCTCGCTCACTAGGCGTGACGGACTCTCCACCGAAGTTGGCCTCAGATTGTGGTCTGCCTACAATCGGCGAGCCTTAAACCTTCTTAACCCAAGGTCGGTGCAGACATTTCACTTTGCTTATGAAACTCTGTTGGCCGAGCCTGAGTCTCTGTGCGGAAAACTTTTTCGATTCCTTGCAACTGATTTTGATTCGTCCGTCATAGGGACGTTTATTGATCCTGACCTTAACAGGAGCGGGAGAGAGAAGAGTGAAAGCCTGACCAGCGAAGCAGCGGAGGTCACCGAACGGTTGACCAAACTGGAGGCAGAGTCCTTGGCGTCTTAATGGAGAAATTCATTACAGTCGTCTCGGTCAGTTGGTACTCATCTGAGCATCTCAAGAGACTCATTGAAAACCTGCTGTCAAAGGCAGAAAATCCTGAGAAAGTAAGATTCTTGATCATCGATAACACAGCCGGCGCTGATGTGGAACTTGCAGATGCATTGACCGGCGTTCCTTCCATGGAGATCAAGTTGCACGATCCGCAAAGTAGCCAGCGCTCCATTTCTCATGCCTCCGCTCTGGATAAGGCACTCCCTTTGATTCAGTCACATTATCTTCTCGTCATTGATCCGGATGTTCATATCTTTAGAGTCGGTTGGGATAGATTCTGCATTGGAGAAGTTGAGTCTGGAAAGGTGGCGGTGGGGGCGCCTTACCCACCATGGAAACTGGGAAAGATTCATGATTCCCCGAGCGTAGTATTCTTTTTCGGCAAGACTGAATGGTTCAGAAGTGTCAGTGGTGGATGGTATCCCTTTCCTTCTTTTCTTCTTTGGGGATGGAACTTCGTAGTCAGGAAGTTTGTCCGCCTATTTGGATTCGCCACGCGAAGGCGTCTGGAAAGTAGCGAACTAATGCGAGGCATTACAAGTTGGCTGGAGAAACTGACTGGAGTTACCTCGCCTGATACTGGCTGGAGATACTCCAAGGCAGCGATTGAACTGGGGAATGAGCGTACAATTTTCGAGGCCGAGTACGTAAACAATGAGAGATCGACCCATGCTGGTCTCTTGCGTCTGGCCGAAGATTTCGAACTCTTTTTCTTTCATGGAAAGCCATTTCTGACTCATCTCTATTCATCGGGGATATCGTATTACCGCACGAACCATAGCGATAATCCGAACGTATGGCTTTCAGCGATTCAAGAGACAGAAGGAGAGCTTCAGTGAAGATCAACAGGTGGATTGCTCCTCTTCTGGTAATGGTAATTAGTTTTATCTTTCTCAGAGAGATGATTCTTGATGGGAAAATTCCCGAATCGGCGGATATGTTTCACCGTATGCCGCTTGATCGATGGGTGGAACATTACACCGCGAACAATGAAGATATGCCTCAGTGGTATCCTCATCTGTTTGGTGGAATGCCATCCTACGGTGGATTTATCCACGCGCCGGCTGATCCTTTGAGAAAGGTCTTCGATGCACTTGATTTCAATTGGGGAATGCGGTACTGGCTTCACTTTGTCATTGCCGGTGTTGGGATGTACTGCTATCTGAGAAGGAGAAACTTGAGTAAAATTCCGTCCCTTTTCGGAAGTTTAGCATTCTCCCTTTCGCCCTATATGTTCGGACTTATCAATGCTGGCCATCCCGCAAAATTGTATGCAATCACTTTCATTCCCTTGGTAATTCTATTTGCGGAAAAAGTAATTGCAGAACGTAAACTGAGGAATGCTTTGGGACTTGCCTTGTTTACAGCACTTCAGCTCTGGACAAAGCATGTACAGATCTGCTATTATACATGGATGCTTATTGTTTTCTTCTGGTTTTGGCAGGAGGGCAAGGAACTGAAGAGTGGAACGTTCAAGGCAAAGCTTTTTGGCAGGAGGCTTGCAATCCTCTCAGTTGCCGTTCTTCTCAGCGGTATCCTGGTAGCCGATCCTTATTTGCCTATCTATGAGTTCCAGGGTCATTCCACCAGAGGTGCCGCTTCGTCGCTTCCATCAGTTGGTGAGGCCCGAAAGGGGACGAGCTGGGATTATGCCACACAGTGGTCATTCCACCCTAAAGAGACCATCTCCCTTTTCTTTCCCTATTTTTACGGTCTTCAGAATTTTCCGTCCCGAGACCTTAATTCCCAGGCTTATTGGGGGCAAATGCCGTTTACTCAGTCTACTCACTATATGGGACTGATTGTCCTTGTTCTTGCCGTAGTAGGATTTTTAATCCAGAAAGCGGACAGTTTCAAGATTTCAGTCGCCGTCGCTTCTATGATCATTCTCGTCATCGGCTTTGGTGAACATTTTCCTTTTCTCTATTGGCCGCTGTTTGAGCTGGCACCTATGTTTGGCCGTTTTCGAGTCCCGTCCATGATTTACATTCTGCTCCCATTTACCTGTTCAATTTTGGCCTCGATTGCAATTCATGATTTCGCGAACGCTGCCAAAAATAGTCTGTCCGAAAATACTCAAATGAGAATCATCATAACACTTGGTTTCATGGTGGGTCTGTCAATATTCCTTTTCCTGTTTGGCTCTGAAATGCTCTCCTTCTCCAAGCTGGGCGAAGCGACACGATTTCAGCCTCCTCTAATTGAACAAATCAAGGATGTGAGGATTCACCTGTTCCAGACAGGGGCATTGTTGGCTCTATTGCTCTCATCCGGGCTATTTCTTACGGTCTGGCTCACCCTTAAAGAAAAAATCACGGGATTTGTCATGGGAGGGGTTCTCTTAGGTCTGACGATTGTTGACTTGTGGGTCGTGA
>CEUZ01291438.1_pt1 | contig 20628 bp, 12 predicted proteins | sample 361511 | NCBI WGS metagenome assembly CEUZ01 (sample SAMEA2622822, study PRJEB7988) | marine metagenome | biome: marine biome (ENVO:00000447); feature: surface water layer (ENVO:00002042); material: "saline water (ENVO:00002010), including plankton (ENVO:xxxxxxxx)" | depth 5 m
GGTAACGCCAGATTCGATGAGGAGAAATCATGGTGATGTCAGTTGGCGTCTGTGAATGCGGGTGCACCGAGTTTGGCCACGACGTTGGTGGCTTCTGGGAGGAACTAATCGAGCCTGAATATGAAGGCTGGCAGCAACACCAATGCACAAAACAGTGCCTTGAACCATGTTTATTAGCACGGTGTCGCGACAGCTTTGACGGAGACGGATTTTGGGTATGGTGCCGGGACTGCAACATTCAATGTTCGGGCTCGTTTGAGGAGTGGAGCGACGAACCACAAAACGATGCCAGCGAAGATGTCGGAGAAGACGGGGATGAAATTTCACCCGAGTACGAAGAATTCGCTTCAGAGCAGTTCGCTCGCCGTTGGAAGCCGGTTGATATCGGAACCCAAATTCGAGTCGACTTCAGCGAAGAAAGCTTTAGGATCACCGACGCAGTGATCTTAAATGAGTACCAGGACCTGGCGCGCCTCAGCAGCCTGTCAGTGCGCCCGAGTAATCCTCAGGTTCGAGCATTTTTCGCGACAGGGCCAGACGGAGTCGAAGTACTAGTGAACTTGTCCGAAATAGTTGACGTCAAATAAACCTGAATGGGTTCGCTCACACTCACTTCAGTTACCCCCTAAGTCTTTACCGTTGGCCCCAGCTATATCTAATTCCGGTATTCGGAAAGTGTTGGTCCAATTTCTTCCCATGCCGACAAAAGGCGACCAATGAACACCTCATCGGAAACCTGAAGATCGCTTGACCAAGTGGCGTAGTAGTGATTTTTTCGCCCTCGAACCCCTACCAAATTGTTGGGATGCGCTTCTTCGGGGCCTTGGGATTTCGGTTGAAGGTCAACATACTTATCCGGTAGTGCTGAACACAACTGTTCACCAGTGGTGTGGTTCTTATTCAAGCCAGGGCGAACACCCATGCCGATTCCTGCGGCTGTAAACCAGATTCGGAACAAATTCGCTCCATGAGGTGAATTGCCCAGCTTGTCGTATTCGATGGGAGCGCCTGATTTGTCGAGGGTGAACATGAGGTCAATCCAAGTGCTGCTGCGCCAGCGTTTCTGCCCTTGTTTCGCGCCGGGTGATTCCGCTAATCGCAGTTCTTTGGCTAATTCGCTTTCGCGTTGCAGATTGGCTAGGCAGTCTTGGGCTAATTCGTTGTGGAGTTCATTTAGTTCGGTTGCTAGTTGCGTTGCTAAAGATTCTCCGCCCGAAGGATAGCCCTTGCGTTTGGCATCCCATAGGGGCATACCCTGGCCACACAACGTCAGCATTCGGCTAACTCTCAAGTCCTTTTCTTCGTAGCCGTAAGGAGGGGAGTCTTCTTCTGCGTACTCGTTTAAAGGCGTGGGAGATGGGTGATTTTGGATCATCTCCGCAATGGCCGCTGGTCGATCACTTTTGTCAACGCCCGCTACTTGATTCCACGGAACTGCGACGATAGAAGACCCATCAGTCATTACGGCGATTTCTTTTACGCGAATGACAGCTGCGCTTGCTACTCCGAATTTTTTGATTTGTCCCAACAGTTTGTCTGACTCGTGGAGTAATGCTCTAGCTCCGGTGGGTCCGAATATCGCGGAGTTGAGAGTTGCGAACGGGCTTGCCACTTGGCGCCATGGCTGCTGCTTATGGCAGGCCCAGTAGCCACAGTCGGGTGCCCATGTCCATCCGTTACCTTTTTCGGTCCGAAGCACCACCGACAGGGATGGAAGCGTCACAAGCTGCGCGGCCGTATCGCTCGTGGATGTCTCGTCAACCAAACTCGGGTCCGATGAAAGCAGTACCTCATCGATCACTACTTCGACTTCATCAACCCCAATGTGCTCAGAGTCGTCAATTAATGGAGCTATCCGACATATGCCGTACGCGACTAAAGGAACCATCGACCATAAATGGGTTGCCGGCGTCTCAACATCTTTTCCTTTTTGCTCGTACGTCACGCATAGTTCGTTGCGTCGATTAGAGGTGTCGCCCCAAACTTCTTCTCGGATCCCGACTTCCTCTGCTCCATGGTTAAGCAGAGTTTGAGTAACGTTCGCGCCTAAACCTAGATCTAATTGGTCAAGAGAAGCTTCCTTAATTTTTGGCCAAAAGGTTCCGGGGGGAATTTGTACCTGCCGAAGGTCCATCGACCTCAGAGCATTAACTCGTTCATCCTTTAGTGGGTTCGCTGGTCGACTCGTCAAGCGGGGACCCAAGCGGTGGAATTCGCGAGGCGAATTGTGAGCATCAACAACTTGCACCCATTCCTCAGTAACTGGACCAAAGGACCCCGAAACGGTAAAGCACAGCTCAACGTCAACACAAACATTGGGTTGCGCCCGGAACGTAGCTTTTTGGGCCCACCCCGAAACTCTTGTCCGACCGCTTGGGGTTTCCTCAAAGATTCGACTCGCCCCGCCGACGACTTTTGGGATCTCAAGGACGAGATTAGGTCCAATGTCATAAATATCGTTAACCCACTCGTCTTCTCGATCTGGATTTGACAGGAGTTCCACTGATTCCTCGAGGTCCGGATCAATAAACAAACCGCCTGCAAACGCGTCGCTAGCTGCCAAATCAACAATTTCTTGATATGACGAGACCGGGAAAAGGTTAACCGAGCCGTCCCAGACCCGGCCCGTAACCTGCTGCATCGCTTTTACGGCTTCCGGGCCGGGAAACTCGTCTGACTCAATAACTATCAGGTTCCCCCGACGAAATGCTCTAGATGAAACATGACCGTACGTCTTCTCTGGGTTCGCCACAAGGTCCTTGACTTCAGTGGCGGGCACTTGAACCACAGTTGACTTATCAACGAAATCGTCAATCCCAACTTCTTCGGCGAATGCATCTAGATCCAATGCCATAGCTAGCGCAGTCTCAAATTGAAATGCCTCTGTCAAGCCTTCTGGCATCCAGACCGGCTCATGCAGAGCAAGGACGTCACCAATGACCTCCGCGATATCGGGGGCAAGCGTGTCGCTCAGCGATGGTTCGCCCTCACACGGCCCGTCACCTTTGAAAGGACGTTCCCCTGTCAATGCCTCGTGGAGCACCACTGCCAATGCGAACAGATCGTTGCGTGGATCAGAAGGGTCGAGTTGAGTTGCGGGTCGGTAACGGGACGTGCCTCCAGATGGAGCATCTCCTTGGCTGGCCGCTAACCCAAAATCCAACAGCACTAGCCTTTGGGGCTCTTCGGTGATAATCAGATTTTCGGGTTTGATATCTCGGTGGACGACTTGAGAGTCTCCTTCAGGGTCATGCAAGGTGCCGAGGGCGTCAAGAACACCGCGAAACCATGGAACGCACAGTTCGGCATCGAGTGGCCCTGAACTATCAAGTCTTTCTCTTAATGTCTCACCTTGCAGTAATTCCATCTTCAGGCATAGACCCACGTCTGCAGGGAAAATGTCTAATGCTCGAACGACACTGGGATGGTTGAGGTTCTCCAATGTTGAATATTCGTGTCGCACTGTTTCAAGCCCGATGCCGCGTCTGAACACTTTGAGTGCGAAATCTCGCTCAGAAAACTGGTCATGGACAGCGAAAACTCCACTCGTTGCGCCACTACCAAGACGTTCGATCACTTCGTAACGATCTGCGATTACTGATCCCACCACGAGGTCTTCAACTTCAGTCGGGCTAGCAACTCTTTCTACGTTTAAGTCCTCGCTGCCATCAAGCATGTCCTTAAGAAGCTGTTTCGCTATTTCGTTTACCTGCACAGCAGCGGACGATTCCAGTCTCTGTTCTGGGTCGCTACTACACATTTGTTCACACAATGCATCAAGCTCTTCAGGGACCGGCTGATCTCCTAACTCATGCCACAACCAACGAACCAATGTGCCCAAAGCAAACAAGTCGACGGATTGCCACGAAACAACTTGAGAGTTATGTACTTCAGGCGCCCAGAAAGCGTGCTCTTCTTCCTGGGTGGTGACATGCATCGTCGACATAACAGATTGAGTTAGTTCGGCTCGATCCCACCCAGCTACCCGGGCCACACAATCGCCAATGTCGTTTGAAGGAAGCGTATGTACAAAAGATGGAGAGAGTTTGCGATGAGAAATTGGGTCCGGGTCCGAGCTATGTGCACGCATGATCGCTCGACTTACATCGCGCGTAATAGCCAAGAGCTGATCTTCGCTAAAAGTGATGTCCTGGTGCGAAAGATCTCGCAAAGTTGGTCCCACTTCTTCACGAGAGACCACAACGATGTCACCATAATCTGTTTTGAAGGCGTCAATCGGCCCGGAAATCTCTGGTGTGGGCGCGCCTTGCGACAACCTCGCGAGAACTTCGTAGGCCTTTAAAGCGCTGTCGCGTTGGCGATCTTGTTCCTCGGGGGTTGCGAAGCGATCTATTTCATGGATCTGTAGGAGGACAATCTGACCAGAGATCTCGTGTTTGGCCCTATAGGTTCGCCCACTTGCAGTTTGGTCAATTAGCTCGAGCGTTTCGTACGACCCAAATTTTGGGCGCTGCCTCTGTCTGACAGTCACACCAAGGGCTCGCACAACCCTTTCAATCTCGACTGGATCTGCATCCCAATTTTTCCTAATTATCAGCTCCGGATCAGTAAATCGCAGTAGAGCTTCGTCTAATAAGCAAACCTTGTTTTTGATTTTGTCGTCAATCAGAAGTTGTTGTGGCTCTTGAGCTAAAACGACTTGCCCGTCCACCCAGTAGTTTCGGAACGAACCGCTCTCCTTTTTCAGTCGGGACTTCAGTTTTCTGGCTTTCCCCGCTATCTGCGTGTGGGGCGTGTCCCTACGTTCGCTATCTACAAGATGCTCCTGTTCCTTAAAAACAACTCGCCCGTGGTATCCCTTCACTTCAACCGCAATCACGGCAAACGGGGCGACAACGATTGCGTCAATCTCCATACCATCAATCTCAACGCATGGAATCACCCAGAAATCATGGGGAAGTTCATCTTTCAACGCATTGATGACTAGTCGTTCAGCCTCGTTGATGGGCTGACCGTTATGTTCATTGTGGATCTGCGCCATGCCCCGACCTCAAATCACAGTTACCCCAAGCTTCAAGGTGATGCTAACGGGTTCCAGCAAATTCAACTAAGGCGCCATTAAACATTGGGAAATGAGGACCCAATGAAACCGGTGTGTATCTCTGTCATCGCTCTGAGACTGCCGTTGCGAAACTAGGACGTAGATTGGCTAGATCTCTGTTGATAATTCTTCGATCAACTCATCGAAGGTGCGACCTTTTTCTTCGAGTAGATCTTCAAGCCGACTTTCAACGGTTCCATCACTGACGAACGACTTGACCCAGACGGTCTTCTGTTGACCGATTCGAACTACTCGATCGCGTGCTTGATCATTAGCGGACGGGTTCCACCAGCGGTTGATAAAGAAGACGTGATTAGCCTCTGTCAAGGTCAACCCTTCAGATGCAACCCGGGTTGACGCCAGTAACACAGTGCAGTCAGGGTCCAATTTAAACGATTCAACAATTTCCGCTCTTTCTTCAAGGCTGTGATCCCCCGTTAAAAGAACAAAGCTGATCTCAGGGAATTCAACCGAAAGTCTTTCCCGCAACTTCTCAAGCGGCGCACGTTGGTAAGAAAACACAATTCCCTTCTCACCGGCTTCCTTTATTGAGTTCAGTAACTCAATAATTCGATCGAGTTTCGAGCTTTCCCCGGTTATGGGATCGATGTCACATATTTGGCGAAGCTTGTTGAAAAGAGCCAGAAAATCATTGGGCGATGTGCGTTTGGCTAACACTGCTTCCTTGTACGAACCTGATTGGCGCTCACTAAGGGGGAGAACTTCTGTGCTCTCTATTACTTCGGGGAGATCTTTGAGCACATCAGCCTTACTCCTTCGCAATACATAGGGCTTAATACTTGCTCTCAGCGAGGCGGCGGACATTCTGGAGTCAGAGCGGTCAAATTGCTTCGGCTCCAACAACGACATGATCGTCGCTATGTCATCCGCATCATTTTCGATCGGCGTACCAGATAGCGCCCAAAACCGAGAAGGTGACAACTGACGTAGACCCTGGTGAGCCAAGCTCTCAGATTTACGCAAACGATGCGCCTCATCGGTAATTAACAGTGAAATTTCTCGGTCACACAAGCATTCTGGAGGTTCTCTAAGTTGCTCATAGCTCGTAATAATGAGATGAACACGCCCAAGCGAATTTCTCCACCAATCATCTTTGTCAGATTTTGATGGAAGCCCAATTCTCGCAGATAGCTCAGGGGCCCATTTAGTGGCCTCAGCCAACCAATTGTGCACAAGAGACCTTGGCGCGGCGATCACAGCACAATCCCCGTCACCTGATCGAAATACATGCCGAGCAGCTGTTAATGCCTGAGCGGTCTTACCTAGACCCATATCGTCAGCCAAAATCCCTCGAGGCCGAGATAGAAGCCATTCAACACCTCGCTCTTGGTAAGCAAAAATTGAGGAATCGACACCCGGGGGCATTAGCAAAGGAATGAGCGATTCGACGGCAGCTGGAGTAGCGGTGGTAACACCCGGAGACATCGGAACCGATGTTTCGAACGAACCTTTCCGACGCAAAGCGAGCGTTACCCCATAATCAAGCGTAACTAATCTCGCAAGAGCTTCTTTAAGACGAAAGTCGCCACTTAGGGGATCCTCAGTGGGCTTGATAACAAGCGACCATCCGTCAGATTGGGCAAATGCTTCAATCCTAAGTTGCTGGCCCTGTTCCAATCCCTCACCAACAGCTGAGACACGTCCCCGAAAGACAGGGTTCGTCTCACTGTTCATTCGGAATTATCCCACCCTCGCGTCTTCCACCTCTTGCCACATAGCTTCTTCATCAGAAGCTGAATAATCACCTTCAAGGAAGAAACTCCAACACCGCGAACGCATATCATCAACGGCTTCTTCATCGTAATCCAGCAGCCCAACGACCCACGACAAGACTTCGTAGAGGCTATCTACGCGTTTTTTTCGTTCCTCGCTGGCAATCGCCCAGCTGGACTCCTCAGCATTTCGTGGAACTAAAAGATGTCGGAACCATGGAGCAGCATGAGCATCCCAGTCAATCTTTTGAAGGGGAGCCAGCGCGTTCTTGATCCTTGTCTTGGAGGCATCGTGCACACCGGCCCTAGTTGCCAGTCGAGAAACTAGCTTAGCCAAAATATTGTTTTGAACGACTGGCCAAAACAGAACGCAACTTTGCAATTCTCCTGGTTCGCCCCCATCTTCGACTCTGCCCTTGTCGTGCTGTCGCATCTCATTGGGATTTCGACTCAAAATGGGCAAAGTTTCAACAATCGCATCCCACTTATTCGTCAACTCTTGGTAATACTCATCGATCACATCTTCATCGGGTCGGAATCTAATCGCGTCTTTGATTTTCGTGAGATTGGGATCTCCAAACCATCCAGAATTCACTCGTTCTGGATAGGTCAGTAATTCAATATTCATCTCATAAAGTCCCTCTAACGAAATAACGTAAGAGTCGTTAGGGGTGAGATTTTTTCCGGGATTCATTTTGACCCGGATTGAGTCTCTTTGTCTTCCTGGTGCTTGAAAAAATGAATGCTCTGTAATGAGCCTTCGAGTGATGATTGCAAAAATATCGTCTTCATCGGTAATGATCACATCGGCGAGCTTCATCGGCTTGGCATTTCGATTTAAATGACCGAAGAGCCGTCGATATCTGACCAGAAAATCTTGAGGAGCTTCCACTTCGCCAGGGATCACGAGGAGCACACTCAGTTGCTCATTTTCGAAACCTTCTGGCATCGTAAGGTGCAGGTCACTAGCCGGGTCGAGAAGTTCAGTGATAGCGGACAACCTGTGCTGGCCGTCAAGAGCGTAATAGGTTTGTTCACCCGTAAATTGAAGAACCCCCCAAGATTCCCGAATAGATTCGTTCATTGCCAAGAGCTTTAGTTCTGGAACTTCAGCCATATCCACGGGCATGAATTGAGGATCACCACCAAGGGCAGCAATAACTATGGATCCAAAAAATCGGTCATCGTGGCCGGACAAGTAGGTGGCGATTTCACCTTTGGCACGCGACTCATTGAGAACTCGCTGCAGACCGACGTCAAGCGTCGGATCATCGTGGATGTCGTGAGCAAACCGCACATTCGTCGTGACATCTTTCATAGACATCCGCGTAATGAAGTACTCCCATCGACCCATTTGAGCTTGAATCGCCGGAAAAATATTGGCCATTTCGAATCCTTATCCCCCAGTCAAGTGCTGCATCCTACTTGGATTTTCCTGCTCGACGAAAATTCCCTGCGGTAACTTGAATCGCTGGAATTCCCTGGTCGTTACCGACGGCTCGTACACAACGGATAAAAGCTCGCTCAATATCATCAAGTTCGCGTTTTCGCATCTCTTCATTAGTGGCGCGGAGCGTGATCGGCAGAAACCAAACGAACAGTTGATCCACGAAGAGTGACTTGGCCCTCTGGATACTGTCGTTACTACTAGCTCCGCTTATGTGCTGACCAACCCTTGAGCGCAAGTTTTTTGCTTGGCCGACGTAGATGGGCAAGAAGTAGTCACGATCCGAGGTCTTTAGAGAAGAATGCGCCGCTGAAATCAGGTACAAACCCGCTTGCTCCGGTATCGAATTTAATTGCTCTTTCTCGAACTTTCGGTGTCTCCATTTGCTCAGTTCCGATGTCAGCTTGTCAAGATCCTGCCAATCCTCATTGACCAGCGAGGTTCCTCGGTCGAGACTGCGTCTGACCATGATTATGACTCCACCCGTTGCAGGCCATAGGGATCGCTTTTGTTGGGGCCCAACTTCTTCACTTCCAGTCGAAGCCCCACGAGAGTCCCATAATCCAATCTCAAAGCCTCTATTGGCTTGGCCAGCGATTTCGCTCCAAGAAAAATATGGCCGACGTCTCCACTCACGCAGTCAGTCACATGCACAGCGGCTGCATATCCAAAAGCAGTCCAAGTCAGGAACGGATCCGAGTTCAGCATCAAGACCTTGGCTTCCATATCCAAAGTAATCCTTTTGGAGTTGTCCAAACTCTCGATTGCTTTGCCTTCCGTGGCTTGTTCCCGCGCTGTGTTTCTGAATGCTCTCTCAGCTGTCTCGTCTAGTTCAAAAAGTGCAAGCACCGGGACTAGCTCTCCCAGATCAAGTTGCAACGAGTCTTCTAACCGTTGGGCCCCATCAAGAACCACTGCCTTCTCGTATATCTCAATAGCTCCATCGTTTAAGCGCCATGCTTCTCGCGCACTTACAACTATCGGCAAATAGGGATCCGCTAACTCCGCATCTGGCCTTATAACTAGGGTCCGGTTCCATCCCTCTTCGCGAAAGGGGTCAAGAATTGTTCCCGTTGGAGCGTCTCTAACTGGAACAGCTATGTGGTGTTGTAACTCCTCGGGTTGCATGGAAAAGCCTGCCCATGGAACCCCATAGTCGTTCTGCGCAGTCACCACCGGCTCAATAACCTTGACGGGTCCTATTTCGTGAACAATTTTCACCATCAGAGTCCCCCCGTCATCTCGCTGCCTCTCAGGCTAATGAAATTTAGTCGCAGGACAAAGCTCCGGTCGGTGGCCTCTCGAATGGCATTGCTCTAGCCAATTCTTCTGTTTATGAAATTTCCACCAAACGGTGTCCGGCGCAGCGATACCCCGTAGCACTAAGTCTTTCCTGCCACTGCTGCCTACGTCCGATTGTTGGGTCATCGAGCAGGCCCGCCTTCTCCTCTTGACGAGTGAGACGCTCAAATTTAGCTAGTCCTGGATAGTCATCTGGAACAAAGGTTTCCTTGCGATGCAGAATCGGTGGGTTATCTGAATTCCCAAAATTACGGAAACTGACCCGTAACTCGGGTAACCGAGCAACTATTGATGTTTCCAACGCGGGGTGGGGGTCTTTATCAAAGGTGGGATACACCAAAAATGAGACCTGTGGTTTAAGACGGTGGAGTTTCAGGATGGTTGCGTCATCGACATCGCCCGTAAGAGTGCGAGCGGCACCCTGATAAACACGCAAGAGAGGTGGAAGCTGATCGATCCCGTCAACATGCACATACAACGCTTCTGGTGTCATTTTCCCAAATGGTGACTGCTGGCATGCCTCATTCAGTGCTTCGAGATTAGCTATCGAATACAAAAGCTTGTCTGCTTCGTCAGATGCTTTGCTGTAGCTACCAAAGAGGTCTTTCGCGTCGTATTGGAGGTCTTCGGGAAGATCCGAAAATCTTGGGCGACCCCCGAATGCAGATAGAGCGCCGTAGACAAGAAAGTTTTCGCGAGCGTCGTTCTCAAATGCTTCCCATTGCGATGAGCCAGTGACTTTTCGAACTAATGAAAATGCGGCTCTGATTGAACCGAACTCTCGCTGGAGCGCTTGTTCGTTTGCAAGTTCACCGTCTCGAGGTAGACGCCCTCTCTCAACTAGGAAATCGATGAGTGGCTGCAGATCATCAATATTCTCTTCAAATCGCTGTTCGGAGCGTTTCCGTTGCCCCAAATCGATATCGGACCAGTCTCTGCCGCTGACTCGTCGAATAATCGAAAAGCCGGCGCGGATCGAACCGAAACGTTCTACGAGCTCACTACTTTCAGCGAACTCAGTCGGGTTCGGGAGCCGCCGGTGGTCCGCTATCCAACTTTCAAGCGGCTCTAGCAGATCCTGATTTTCCTCATACAAGAGTTCCGCGACGCCGAGACGGGGTCGACTTCCGCGACTTTGTCTTGCAAGCAAAGATTGTGCAGATGCAGGGTTGCGGAAGACATAAAAGATTCCCGGAGCAGCAGTAATAGGAGTTGCGTTGAGAACTGTGCCTATCCAGGCTCGGAGGTCTTCTTGACTGAAGAATTTTTGGAACGCGCCGTTAGACATCATTCGCCCGTCTCCAAATGGTTTCCCAGATTTAGCGTCGACATCCCAGTCGAGACGCGCTGAGACAACAAGAACGTCGCTCGTTATTTTCCAAGCCTCTTTAAGGGCTTCCGCTCGCTCAACCGGGTCCTCGATGACGTTGACGACGTAGCCGATATTTACGACATCACTGGTGCGGAGCTTCTGATCGGGGGCATGAGCGGGGTCCCAACCTGCCGCGTCGACACCCAAAGTAATCAACTGCCGAACGTCTTCACCTTTCCCGCAGCCGTAATCAAAAACCGTTATGCCAGCCTCAAGTAGCCCGTCTGAGTGGGCTTGTTGCATGGGACGCGACATAAAGCCCCGAGTCATCGCTGTTTTGTGCCGGGCGACAGACGTCATACCCAGATAATTACCCAAACTCTAAACACATGCTTCATCTTCTCTATTTGACCCTATTGCTGCCTTCGGGGACCTAGTGTCGTAGCTGAAAGCGTCGGTGAACTGGACGCTCAAGCGATAGCGACTGGTTTTCAGCTATGGATAATGTGATCTATCTCGATTACAACGGATCAGCACCGTTAGATCCACGCGTCACCGAAGCAATTATCGAAGCTCACCAACACTTCGGAAACGCTGCTGCATCTCACATCCACGGCCGCCGTCAAGCGTTACTAGTCGACGACGCAAGAGGGCACGTAGCGAACCTGGTTGGATTTCGTCCCAACGACGTCATCTTTACTGCGGGAGCAACAGAGGGAAACAATCTTGCTATTCAGGGATTTGCAGTCACACCCTCTTCAGCACCTCCGCGGGTACTGATATCGGCAGTGGAGCATGCATCAATTACCCAAACGGCTCGGTGGCTGAGCAACACGGGACAAATTCAGCTAGAAGTCATCCCAGTCAGCGCCGGTGGTGACATAAATGTTGATGCACTAACAGCACTATTACAGGAACCTGCTGATCTTGTGTCAGTGATGGCCGCGAATAGCGAAACAGGAATTTTAAATCCGATCGACCTAATCGCTGAGCACGTGCACAATGCCGGAGCGCTGTTTCATTGCGACGCAACTCAACTAGTTGGTCGTCTTCCAATTCCGTCTGGCCCCGACATGATTTCAATGAGTTCTCACAAAATCTGTGGTCCGACCGGAGTTGGCGCTTTAGTAGCAAATCAGAAAGTCCGCAACAGACTCACTCCGTTGATACACGGTGGAGGGCACGAGGACGGCTTGCGATCGGGTTCACCAAACGTCGCAGGAATTACCGGTTTCGGAAAAGCAGCCGAGCTCGCACATCTTGAAGGCGAAAGCGACATGATACGAGTAAGACCACTGAGAGATCGGCTAGCAGAACTTCTTGTATCTGAACTCTCGGGCGTCACCCAGGTAGGTGATATCAATCGACGCCTACCGAACACCCTAAGCATGCATTTCGCCTCGACTGACGCCGAAGCGATTATGGCGAACTGCCCTGACATAGCAATGTCAGCTGGCAGCGCCTGTAGCTCGGGTGCAATCGAACCCTCAGCAGTCTTAACCGCGATGGGATTCGACCGAGATGTCGCATTCGAAGTGCTGCGACTTTCGCTTGGGCGATTCACATCAGACAACGAGATTGAGCGTGCCGCAAGTTCCATTGTCACTGCCGTCCGGTACGTTCGTTCACTAACCGGAGGCGAGAAACCTCATGCGACTATCTGAAGCTGCACAGCCAGACTTTGCGAAACATGAAACATTCGTTCTTCGTTACGGCTGGTTGCGTAAAGCTCACAGATTTGCTTCTGAAGACCCAAAACTTTTCTCTTTACAAGACGCCCCGGTCACAATGGGAGTCGGGAAAAATATGGTCAAGTCGATCAGATTCTGGGGTCTTGCTTCCAAAATAATTGTTGAACGGTCAAAAACTGAGGTTGTGCCAACACAATTTGGGGAAGCCCTGTTCGGAGAGGACGGCTGGGACCCATATCTAGAGGATCCGGCTTCTTTGTGGTTGATTCACTGGGCGCTGTTTTCACCGCCAAGTCGGTTACCAATTTGGTGGCATGCCTTCAACATGATTAACGCCGTCGAATTCTCCAATGACCTTCTTCAAGAAGCTGCACTGGAACAAATTGATCAAATAGCCACCTGGAAAAACCCTGCAGAATCATCGATCAAAAAAGACGTGACAGCTTTACTCCATACCTATGGGCCATACGAAGGATTAAAAAATTCAGGCATTGATGACCGGCTGGATTGCCCGCTAAGAGAACTGGGGCTAATCGGCCAATCAGCATCTACCGGCAATTACCGATTCAATGCGGGCACAGCCGTCTCCTTGACATCCGAAATAGCGACAGCAATCGTGTTGGATTACATCGATCGCGTTGCTTCGGATCGCAACACCATTACCTTCGGCCATCTGGCTCGAGAACCAGGCGCTCCAGGTCGAGTGATGCGACTATCGGAGAACGACCTTATTGAAATAATGAGGCCGCAAATTAACACCCAGCCCGATCTGGGTTTACTTTCGCCCACCGGAACGCACCAGCTGACCTGGGACTCTGCGCCTTCAAAAATTGGAGTTCAAATTCTCAATAGCTATTACCCCTCCAACAATGGTGCTGCTTCGCTCGGTTTAACGGGCGACCACCCTCTGAACAGTGAAGCGGTCAGTTGATATGACGCGACTTATCGATCACCTAACAATCGAAGGTCGATTCGCTCGTTCGACAAGCATCGAACGCGATATCGACCATGTGGAACCTCTCGAAGGGTATCTCGTCACCGCAAGGGCACTCGAAGTGGTGGACCGGATCGCTTCAGTGGCCATCAAGGGAGCAGCTGGCGATGCCTGGTCAATTGTCGGGCCATATGGCTCAGGCAAAAGCTCGCTGGCGGTCCTACTCGACGCTCTTTGTGGACCGGAGGGACAACTGCGTTCAAGAGCCCTCGAACTATTGAGCGAAACTTCGCCAGACACGGCCCAAAAAGTGCGAGATGCACATAAGACATACGGCACAGAGTCAAGCGGTTTCGTCAGAGCACTAGTCACAGCCGAACGTGAACCGGTCAGCCACACCTTGTTGAAAGCTCTGCACAACGCCGCTCTCCGACATTTCGGACACATGCCCGACACGAAAGAGTTCGCTGCATCACAAACCCTTCATAAAGCCCTGGAGGCAACTCATAGTTCCGATGCCAGACGCACTGGACCATCAGCTTCAGACATAGTCGAAATTGCTTCAGCGCTCACCGAGCATGGACCATTACTCATAGTTATCGATGAGTTCGGAAAAAATCTTGAAGCGATAGGTGAATCCGCAGAAGCTGACCCCTACTTCCTTCAACAGCTAGCTGAAGCAGGCCAAGGAACTGGGAGACCCATCTATTTGCTCACCCTTCAGCATTTAGCTTTTGAAGATTATGCGGCAGCCACTGCGGACGAAGTCCAACAAAAGGAGTGGGCCAAAGTCCAGGGCCGCTTCGAAGACATTCCATACATAGATTCACCCACTCAAACTCGAGCATTGATTTCAACCGTGTTCTCCATCAACCAACCAGCATTCAAAGATCGCATCCAAGCGTGGGCTGCAGAGCAACAGCCCGGTGCAGCCATCTTGGGTACCCCAGATCTCGATGACCCAGAACGAATCGCTGACTGCTACCCACTTAATCCACTAACGGCTGCTGTTCTCCCAGATTTATGTCGCGAATTCGGTCAAAACGAACGAACCCTATTCTCATTTCTTACTAGTCACGGACAAGACGCTGTTCCTAATTTCCTGCAACGAGAAGACGACCTGACCGTACAAAGCGTCGGTCTCGAATGGGTCTACAACTACTTCATGACTGCAGGTGTCCTTGCCTCTAGTCGTGATGCCATCGGACGCCGCTGGAACGAAATAACCACTCGTCTGAATGACACTCACGGGCTAACAGATCAAGAAATGTCTCTGGCAAAGACCATCGCAGTCTTGAATCTTGCTGCCTCGGGCGGAAACATCCGCGCATCACGAGAAATTCTCTCACTGCTGTTCGAAACGAATACCGAACTCCTTCTAGAAGAACTTGAAAAACGCAGCCTGATCACTTTCCGAGAATTCGCAGACGAATACCGCATTTGGGCAGGCAGCGACGTCAACATCGAAAGCCTCGTTGAACTCGAACTTCAGTACCGAGAACACCTACCACCACTAGATCTTCTCAACGACGCACACAAACTCAATGAATTGGTCGCTGCACGCCACAGCGCACAATTTGAAACTCTTCGAATATTTCGCCGTCGTTATGTTCCTGCTGGCACAAACGAAATTACGATCGAGCCTCCCGACGCTCTCGACGAAAGGGCCGACGGTGAGTTAATCCTCCTCATTGGCGACGCCGATGGCCAGCTGCCGAAGCTAGAAGACCGCGAGTTCGCAAAACCTGTTGTAGTTGCCGTTCCTACCAATTGCGCGCCTTTAGTTCGGGCGGCACAAATGAAATCAGCATTATCTGCAGTTGCCACTCACCCACTCGTCGAATCGGATCACGTCGCGAAACGAGAAATTAGTGAACGACTCGCCGAAGCACACGCCGAATTTATAAAGCAGTTTGACCTCACATTCAGTGCGGCTGTCTGCGAGTGGCACTGGCTACAGCGACCCGAAATCGAGTTACATCCCGGCAGAGGCACCTCAGTGCTATCCGACGTATGCGACCTTGCCTACCACGAGACACCCCTGATCAGAAGCGAAATGCTCAATCGTTTCAAACTCTCCTCGCAGGGGGCTAAAGCACGTCGCGTACTGCTCGAAGCGATGCTCGAAAAAACCGATGACGACCGTCTAGGGCTAGAGGGTTACGGACCAGAAGTAGCGATGTACCTTTCAGTTCTTGAAAAACCAGGGATACACAACATTGGTCGCGAAACCAATTCGTTCGGACCACCAGAAAAAATCTCTAGCGGAGAACTCGGACTAAAAAACGCTTGGGAAATCTTGGAGACACAGTTCAACAAAGCACTCGAACAACGGGTCAACCTCAACGACGTGTATGCCGAACTCATGTCACCACCAGTCGGCATGAAAGCAGGCGCCATTCCAGTACTACTCACCGCCGCTCTAATTGCTAACCAAGACGAAATAGCTATCTACGAGCACGGCTCATTTGTCCCTGTCCTCACGCCTCCAATTTCGGAACGAATGGTCAAAAACCCAATCCACTTCGACATAAAGCACTTCGCTAACGCAAGCGGCACCCGACTCAAGACTTTGAACCAAATAGCTAGCGCACTCCAACCCTCAAAGGACTTTAAATCTCATCGAGTGTCAAACGTGCTAAGTGTCGTTGCCGCCATAGTCGGAGACGTTCACCGTCTCGACAATTACACGAGACGCACTAAACACCTTCCCGATACATGGAGCGCTCTTCGCGACAGCGTTACAGAAGGCGTAGAACCAGACACCCTGATTTTCGAATCTATTCCAAACGCTTTAGGTTTCCCGCCCATCGAACGCGGGCAAGATTCCTACAAGCACATAGATCAGCTCGTGGACGGTCTCCGCGGAGCGCTGACTGGACTCACCAATAATTTCGACGATCTTCTCCAAAAGCTAACTGGCGTTCTCATAGAGGCCGCAGCAACATCCGACGCGCAAGAGCTCGCTGAACGCACCTCTGATCTTGACCCCGAACTCATTGATGCAATGGCACCCGATTTGCGAGCCTTTGTTTACGCACTGAACGCCAACATCGGTAACAGCGATACAGAATTAATGAACCATCTCGCAACCGTTGTAAGTCTAAAAAGTCCCACCGAATGGAACGACGACGAAGCCGACCGATTCCAAAAGATTCAACTTCCAGAGATTTGCAGCCGCTTTAGGCGAACACTTGCACTACACAATCAAAACCCAAGTAAAGACAGCCTCAATGTGATCCTCACTCGGCCTGATGGCTCAGAAGATCATCGCATTATCGAGTTAAGCGAAGAGCAGCAGAAAGCGGCTACCAAAGCAATCCACAACGCAGCTCAGAGCCTTAAAAATCTCCATAGCTCACGCACGCAGGCCCTCGACGCTTTACTAGCCGCAATCGGGAGAGACCTCCTCCCACCCAAGTCAGACCCGGACAGTTAGTCTTGATGCCAGAAACCAATATGACTGATTCTGTTCGACACATTTGCGGCATCTCAGGCGGAAAAGACTCCAGCGCCCTTGCTGTCTATTTGCGCGACGAAGTGCCCGAAATGGAATATTTCTTCTGCGACACAGGTGCAGAGTTGCCCGAAACCTACGAATACCTCAATAGGTTAGAAGTTGTCTTGGGTAAACCAATCCAGCGGCTTAACTCTGAACGCGGGTTTGATCACTGGTTCGAAGTTTTTCGGGGCGCTCTCCCATCACCTCAGATGCGTTGGTGCACTAAAAACATGAAAATCAAACCGATCGAGGACTGGATTGGGGATGAGCCAGCAATCTCCTATGTCGCGATAAGAGCAGATGAGGCCAACCGGAAAGGCTACGTCTCAACTAAACCCAACCTCGAATCCCGCTTTCCTTTTATCGACGATGGGATCGACCACGAAGGTGTATTACGAATATTGGAAGATGCCGGGATAGGGCTCCCGACTTACTACGAGTGGCGAACTAGGTCTGGTTGCTACTTTTGCTTCTATCAACGGAAAGCAGAATGGGTTGGCTTAGCAGATCGCCATCCTGAGCTGTTCGAGAGAGCAGTAGCGATAGAACAAAAGGTTCTTCTCGATGCTGGTGTCGACGGCAACGCCGATTTCAGAGCAAATGCTATGAAAGGTCGCGATTACACCTGGAGTGGCGGAGAAACCTTGCTCGAGCTAATCGCTAGACGAGATGAAATCATGGCCAAACACGAACAGGCACTGCAACGAGAAGCGAAGGCATTACCGGATCGACCTTTGATGGATATTCTCGCAGATGCTCTTGATGAAGACGACGACAAAATGCCCTGCACCGTCTGCGCCATCTAGGTGTAAGTAGGTGGATGGTCAAGCGCCAGATAGTTAACAAACTCTTGGTAGCTCGCCGGTGAGTTAGAACAGGGATCCACAGGTCATCAAGCCGCCACTTAACGACTGTTTAATATTCGAAATCGCACTCGGTAAACTTGGCTCATGGCAAGCCCCGAGGATCAATACCGCAAAGAGTTACGCGGAAAGGGCCGAAGACAGAAGGGCACGAGAAAACGGCGAACCACCAGCGACCTGCCGCCGGATGACTACACCTCGGCGAGACGCGGCCACCATGTTTCCGCGCGGTCAACCCCTGGTTCGGGAGTTAATTGTCCTGATTGTGGCACCGAGATACCCCTAGACGGAAACCACAAATGTCGGCGCTAAGACGAACTGGCCAAAAACCAAGGCTTATCGCGACTTCTAATAATGTTGCCATATCCACAGATCTCAGAAGTCGCAAGATCGTCTGCGAGGCAGGGTGATGTGGAATCTAGAAGTCAGCAAGAAATTTATGAAGCAATTACGCAGGTTGGCTGAAATGCACGACTTGCCAACACTTGACCGGGTAATACAAGAATTGCGCTTGAACCCGCACACCCAGCCAGGCAAACGGGACCCGGCAAAAGTCGTCAGGCGCCCCGGTCTATTTCGCAAGTCGATCAACTTCCGCAGAGTCAAGCATCGGATCCTCTATTCGCTAGACGAAGCACGTCACGCAATCAAGCTGCTCCGGCTCCGAAAGCGTGACGATGGCACCTATGTTGATCCACCCAGCCCAGGCGAAGCTACAACCCCAATAGAACATGAAGATCTCCTGGATCAACTAGGCAACGAAACCTCTCTCACCGAAGCGGACGTTGAAGACCTTCCATCCCAGTTAGAACCCGACGAGACTTCGAGAGAACAAAGCGAGGATGCATCTCTACCTGAAGAGGGCAATGAATACGTCGCCTCACAGTTTTGGCAGGACATAGATCTCGATCCGATACAGGAGTGCCGTGACTATGGGATACCAAGATCTGAGTGGGGGGCCTTTGCCGAAGTAGCTAGCATTGACGAGCTTCGCCGGCTCGACACTGAACCTCTATACATCGAAATATTTTTAGAGACGATTAAGGACCTTGAGGACGAAGAAGAACCCGTTGAACAGGCGGCGGAAAACACCAGGCTTTTGCCCGACGGGTTAAACAGCTTAGGACCTCTTCTCGAAGGCACCTTGAAGTGGGAAGATCTTCTGTTAGCGCTTGATGAGCGACAGCAGGAGTTCGTCGACTTTGCCTTTGACGCAGACGGTCCAGTAATGATTCGCGGGGGTCCAGGAAGCGGCAAAACCACCGTTGGTTTGTACCGGGTGAAGAAGTATGTCGACGAAATAGCCAGTGACAATCCACTCTTTGTAGATCAACCGAGACGAGTGTTGTACACGACATTCACGAACGCATTGGTTTCGGAAAGCAAGCAGACTTTGTCTCGATTACTAGGCGATCGCTTATCTATCGTTGACGTGAAGACGTCCGACATGGTGATTAAGGAAGTAGCAACGAAAATTGGCTCACCTGCCGCTAATCACCGAGTTGACGATGACAAAACCGCAGAACGAATCAAGCAGTTCGTCGCCGCTAGAGGCCCCAATTCGGCGGAAGCACAGGTTCTCGACAGCGTCGGTATTGACTACCTGGTTGAAGAGATCGACACCGTCATTTTTGGTGCTGGGATATTCGCTTTCGCCCAATATGACCAATTGGAACGAACTGGCCGCCGACAAGGCTTGACGAGAGGCGAAAATGGGCAAAGAGCGGCCGTCTGGAGAATCAAAGAACACCTAGGCTCATTTTCCGAAAAATCTTGGTCAGCATCGCGTTTCGAAGTATTCAACGACTTTGTGCGCTACGTCCGCGAAGGAAGACAACGGGGAGTCGACTTCCCTGCCTACGACGCAATCATTGTGGATGAAAATCAAGACCTTGACCCAGTATGCCTAGGCATATTCATCGGGCTTCTAGGGGAAGGAAAGTCAAGCCGTCTCTTTGTAACTGAAGATCCAAATCAATCAACCATTCGGCAGACGTCAACCAGCAGATACGGTCAGATACACCCTCACCTAAACTTCGTTGCAGCGCGTACAGGACTTCTGCGCAAGAACTACCGCACCACGCGAAAGATCAGTCTTGCTGCCGAGTCCTATCTCGCCCAAAACCCCGACATCGAAATAACCAACCGAGAACAAGAGTTCGCTGTCGACGGGGTCAAGCCACATTTATTCAGGGTTGATGAACGGGATCAAACCTCTCGTGCAGAACAGCCACTTAAAATCGCCAGCTTTATTGACGACGCAAGTCGTTCCCTACAGATGCCAGTAGGTTACGCAACCGTCTTCGCCAACTCGAATCAAGATTGCAGGGATTTGGCCGCCAGCCTCACCGAATTTGGATTGCCCGCAGAATGGCAAACATCCAAAACATTCAACCCAAAGCGGAACAAGATCAAAGTGATGCCACTAAGAGCGGCCAAAGGTCTTGAATTTCCCATCGTCGCTGTAGCCGTTGGTGACGGTTCCTACCCACACATTCCTCAAGGGGCACCTGATGAGGTACTCCGAGACTTTTACGAAACTGAGCGAAAGCTTCTGTATGTGGCCATGACCAGGGCCATGCGTGCACTACTTGTGTGCCTGCCCGACCAATCCCCGGATCCACTTTTCCACGGCTTTGATACAAATCTTTGGGAAGCCGTAAGCCTCGATTAAGCAATCCCACAACGCGAACCCGCGACACTCAAGAAAATTGAGACGCACCTACAGTTGAGTGTTAGCGCGCCCCGAGGGATTCGAACCCCCGACCTTCTGGTCCGTAGC
>CEUZ01056732.1_pt1 | contig 20613 bp, 17 predicted proteins | sample 361511 | NCBI WGS metagenome assembly CEUZ01 (sample SAMEA2622822, study PRJEB7988) | marine metagenome | biome: marine biome (ENVO:00000447); feature: surface water layer (ENVO:00002042); material: "saline water (ENVO:00002010), including plankton (ENVO:xxxxxxxx)" | depth 5 m
AATATTATTTTTAGTAATTTTTTTAATTTATAAATTCAATAATTTATATGTTCTTGGACTAATAATCTCACTTACAATTATTTTCAGATTATTTCTAAAAGATTTTGGGATGCATCCACCATTAGATCATATTCCATCTTTTTTAATATTCTCAATTTTAGGAATTTCAGATTTTAACTCTAATTTATCTTATTTAATAGGTTTCACATTTTTACAATTATATTTATTTAAATTAATAAATAAAAAATTAAATTTTGCTTTAAGTTTTTTTTCAACAATAAGTATTTTTACAATACCTATTCTTATTGAAATGAGTACTTGGACTGAATCGGCAATATGGTCATCGATGTTTTTAATAATTATTACAATTGAAATATTTTTTTTTAAAAAAATTAATTATTTAAGATTAATTTCAATAATTTCTATTGCTACTTTATTTAGAGTCTCAGTTTTTATAAGTTTGCTGCCAATTTTAATTTTCTATTCTAATGAAATAATTTTAAAAAAAATAAGTTGGAATAATATTAAAAAAACTTTTTTTATTTTAAGTCCAACTTTATTATTTATACCATTTGTTTTAAATAGTGTTTTTTTTGGTACTCCATCATTCTCTGGCATCTCCGATGATGTAAACTTTGAAATTTCTTTCTTGAAAAAAATTAATCTAGCAATTGAAACTAATATAATTTGGATAACTATTTTAAATTCTATTCCTTTTTGGTGGATATTTTTTATTTTTTTTGTTTTTCTAATTTTTGATATAAAAAAATATTCTATAATTACTTTTTTAGTTTATTTTTTATTTTCTCTTGCGGTATATTATTCAATTAATAGTAGTCTATGGGGTTTAGCAAAATATGCTAGCGAATATGCTTTACCATTTTGTATTTTGGGTTTTCTTAACATTGTTTATTTTTTTAATATTAAAAATTTTAATAATAAAATATTAATTTTATTTTTAACAATACTAATTTGTTTTAATATTTATGAATTTAAAAAATTACCTTTTAAAAACAAAAAACAAGATCTAATTATAGACACTTATCAAGATGACATAAAAAAATTAAATAATGATTTAAATTTATTTAATTATAAACTTGTTTATAACTTAAAAGATTCTTTTGATTATATTAAATCAAAAAAACTTGCGGGAAATACATATGTTATTGGAACAACCTATGGATTTTTACCTGAAATTATTAATGGTTATACAGTTAAAGAAATATTAAGCACCAAAAAGATAATTGATAAACAAAATTATTTAAAAAAAAACAAAATAGATCTAGTAGAAAGATTAAAAAAGGATAAAAATATTCAGGCAATCTTAATAACAGATTTAAGAAATAGAGCGGAAACTATAAAAAAACTTAAAAATAATAATTGGAAACTATTGAAAAAATTTGAAAACTCTAAATATGGATCAACTGTTTATTTATTAGTTTTATAAATAACTCGCAATTTTTATTTTATTGAAAATACATAATATTATTTATATTAAAGATAAATGTTTAAAACTCTTTCTGTAATAGTTCCTGTATATAACGAAAAAAATACTATTGAAGAATGTTTAGATAGAGTAATTAATTCAAATACATGTGGATTAGAACTTGAAATCATAGTTTCGGACAACAATTCTAATGATGGAAGTAGAGAAATATTGAAGTCAATAAATAATTCAAAAGTTAAATGTTTTTTTAAAGAAAAAAATGAAGGCAAAGGATCAAATATTATAAATGGATTGAAACATGCTAATGGCGACTTAATTTTATTTCAGGATGCTGATTTAGAATATCACCCTGAAAATTATCCTGAACTAATTAAGCCATTTTTGGAAAATAATGCAGATGTTGTTTATGGCTCAAGACTAACTGGATCTAAAACTACTAAAATTTTAGGTTGGCCAAACTTAATGGGCAATAGAATGTTTACATTATTTGCTAATATTTTATTTAATAGAATTTATACAGATATTGCAACTGGATACAAAATATTTAAGAAAGATATAATAAAAAATATTAATTTAAAATCAAAAGGATTTGAAATTGAAACAGAAATTACAGCAAAAATATCCAAAAATAAAAAATTAAATATTTATGAAGTGCCAATAACAATATATTCAAGAAATTATGATGAGGGAAAAAAAGTAAAATGGTGGGATTTCTTTATATATATTTATACCTTGGTAAAATGGAAAATATTTAATTAATTATAAAAAGAATTTTATTTAAATAAAGAATACTTAAATATACAATACAAAGCAATAAAAGCGTCTTTTAAAGTTATTTTTTTTCCCTGATTGTAGTTTCTGCCGTTATATCTAATTGCAACTTCAAAAAATTTTATTTTTCGCTTTGCTAATTTTATCGTTATTTCTGGTTCGATGCCAAAAGATTTTTCCTTTAGATTATCTATATCTAGGTATTTTTTTTTAAATACTTTATAGCCTGTCTCCATATCGGTCATATTCAAATTTGTGAAAATATTAGTTGTCAAAGTCAATATTTTATTTGCAACCTGATTCCAAAATAAATGCAATCTTTTTGGGCCGTTTCCTCCAATAAATCTTGAGCCATAAACAACATCTGCATTATATTTTATAAAAGGTTCTAGTAGGTTTGGATAATCATCAGGATCGTATTCTAAATCAGCGTCTTGAATTAATATTAAATCATTTGTAGCTTCCTTTAATCCTGTTTTAATTGCTGAACCCTTCCCTTCATTTATATGATGAAATAATGTTTTAAGGTTTATATTTGAATTATTTTTTTTGATTTGCTCAATAATTTCTTTACTTCCATCATTTGAACAATCATCAACAATAATTATTTCTTTATTATTAATTTGAGAATTTTTAACTTTTTCAAAAACTTTATTTATAGTTTCTTTTTCATTAAAGCATGGAATTATTATCGAAATATTAATATCGCTTTGCATCATTTATTTGAGAATTGATAAGTTTATTTATTATATAAATAAATTAATGTCTACATTATATTATATTGATTTAAATATTTATTTGCTATTTTTTCCCAACTAAATTTATTAATTAAATATTTTCTTAAATTTGCTTTGTTTTTATAAATATAAGAATTTTTTTTTTTATTAATCAAACTAATAACCTGTTTTTCTAAATTTTTCTTATCCATAGCAATTAATCTTCCATACTCTTTAGGAAGAAAATTCCATGGAAGATTTTTTTTAATTAATACAAATAATCCTGCATTTAATGCCTCTAATATAATAATCCCAAAATTTTCTGATAGAGAAGGATAAATTAAAACATCGTACTTTCTTAATTTTTTATACTTATTTATAGTATTTAATTGTCCAAGGTATTTTATATTTTTTCCAAAAAAAGGTTTAATTTTTTTAAAATATAAATCATCTTGATTTTTTCCATAAATTGTTAAATTTATGTTTTTTAATAAACTGGAATCTTTCCATATTTTAACTAAATTACTTAAACCTTTAATTGGGTGAATTCTAGAAAAAAATACAAAATTTAATTTTTTATTTTTTTTTTTAATAAAGTAATTTTTTTTGTTTACATTTATGCCATGAGGTATAACAATAATTTTATTATGATTAAAAATTCTTTTAAATGTTTTTTTTTCTAATTCTGAATTTACAATTACTTTATTACAATTTTTAATAATATTTTTTTGATATAAAAAAAGAGCAATTTTCTTTTTTAAACTTTTAATCTCTAAGGCTTTTGGCATTAGCATTCCATGAGGAGAAAAAAATATTTTTTTTTTATATATTTTTGAATATATAAAAACAATTATATGAATTAAAGACCAGCATCCATGAATATGAACTAAATTAGAATTTTTTATTTTGTTTGAAATTTTGAAGAACTTATTTAAACTTACATTTTCAACTTTAATATTTTTTTTATTATTTATCTTTTTAATTAAATTATTAATTATTTCATTTATCCCATAGAAATTGTTATTTTTTGAATCTTGTGAAAATATTATATGATGCTTTTTTTTTAACATAACTAGTTCTTTTTTTTAACTTATCTTAGATATATAAAGTCTTTAATAAATTATTTAAAATGATTAAAAAAATAATATTCTATAGTTATACTAAATATATATTTATTTTTTTTCTCATTCTATTAGGAATTATTACTTCAAAATATAAGGGCTATGGCGATGATATCGACTCTCATGCTTTAATTCTTAGTTTTATTAATATTATTGAAAATGGAATTTACTCTCCATCTAGATATTACGGTTACCCATTTGCTGAAATATTCTATGGTTTTCTTGGATATTTTTTTGGTTCCTTCACAAGCTCATTAATAAGTTATGTTCTTTTTTTAGGTTCAATTTTTTTTATTTCAAAAACTTTCATCAAAAAAAAATTAAATGAAATAGATTTTTTATTAATTATATTAATTTGTTTTTCAAATCCTATCCTTTATTTTGATAATACAAATCCAAGTGATGCACCATTGGCCCTATTTTTGTTTTCAATAGGTGCTTATCTATTTTATAAAAAGTATAATTTATATTCAGCTATTTTTTTTGCTCTAGCAATAGCCACAAGAGCTAATTATGCCCTTTTTGTATTATTTATAATTTTTTATGAATTAATAAAGTTTAAAAAAATAAACTTAGAAATATTCAAAATTCTAATTTATTCATCAATTATATCCTTGTTATTTTATTTGCCTATTTTAATTATGTATAAATTTAGTTTCAGTTTTATAACAAACCCGGGTGGACCAGATATAGATATAACAAGTCTTCTGCCAAGATTTATTTTTAAAACATATCTTTCTTATGGAATTTATTCTTCTATAGCTTTATTTTTTTTATACGTTCTGAATTATAAAAAAGTTAACGGTGAAATTAAAAAAAATAAAATTTTAACTTTAATTATAGTTTTAAATTTACTTACATTTTTTTTTATGCCAACAAAAACATCTATAATTTCTTTATCAGTTATTTTAAGTTATATATTTATTTTAAAAATTGTTAAAAAAAAAATTATTTTAATATGTTTGATTTTATTAAATTTATTTTCATATTTTGTTACATACCAAATTTTTGAATTCAAATATAAATTCCAACACAAGTGTGATCCAATAGAAGCGATTGATGCTAAATTTAATTTTAAACTAAAAGAAGGTTTTTATTTTTCCAGGACAAAAAAAATGAAAGACCAAATTTATTGTTCATCAATTCTTTTTAAAAAAAAATCATTTAAATATTTAAATGGAAAAAAATTAAAATAATTATTTCATAGCACAGCTCGGTAAATTTTCATAATTAAATTCATAAATCCACCCATCATAAAAATCTTTTTTTGAAAGAGGATTTCTTCCTGTTTTTCTCCCAACATTTTTTTTATAAAATAGTTTTTTTCCTAAGCAATTTTTAAAAGGATAAACTTTTAACTTTTTTCCATAAAATAGTATTTTGTTAATTTTTTGATTCTTTAAAAAATCAAAAAAAATTTTTGATTTATCGTCGTTTGGATCTATGTGCCAAGTAAAAATTTCAGAATAAGTTTTTACTTTAAATAATGAAATAGATCTGTGATATGACAATAACACATCATTTTTTGATAATTTAGAATTTGCCCACCTAGAAATTTCATAACCATCAGCAAATTTTGACATAACCATATCTCTTTGATTTTTGAATAATGAGCCTGATGATATATTAATTACAAAAAATAATAAAATTGGTAAAATTATGTAAGTTTGAGTTATAACACTTAAATTAAAAATTTTATTTTTATAATTAACATCATCATTAATTATCGCTATTAAATATAGAAACCATAAAAAACCTTCGAATAAAAACCTTGTTAGATTGCTTCCAAATATAAATATATTAATAAAAAATAAAAAAATTAATAGAAATGGTATTTTATAATTTAATATTTTTTTGTTTAGTAAAAAAAAAGATAAAAAAAATAGTGGACCGTATGTATGTGAAAATTCTTTTAAATTTTTAGGAAAAAATAAACCTGAAAATGAAATTGATCCACCACTAAGTAAATCATGATGGTTTTGAAAACCATATATATTTACTGGTAGTGGACTTAAAATTAATTGAATTATACTTGTTCCAAAGTGATTAAACCTAAAATAAAAGTTTGGAAAATATAAAATGAATAATATTACTGTTATAAAAAAAATTGCGTAAAAAATTAATTTTTTTTTCCACATTAGGTAAATCAAAAAAGTTGATAATAAGAATGAGCTTAGAAAAAAAGAATATTTAACCAAACCATTTAATGCTAATATTAAAAATACTACTGGAAAAATTAACTTTAAATTTACATTATTAATTTTTTCAAAATTTACTAAAAATGCAAAAATATGTAGGGTAGCTATTGAATAAAGTAATTGTGGTTTAGGAGAACTAATTAAAAAAATTGTTATTGGTGTTATCAATATAAATAACAAGATAAAATTATTATTAATTTTTCTTTTATTAAAGATTGGAATTAAAGATAAAAGTGATGAAAATTGAACAATACTCCCTAATTGTTCTGCTTTAAAAACTAAACCTAAAGCTATAATTATTTCACCAATTGAAACTAAATGATTATGCATTGGTAAAATTTCATTGTGAAATTTTCCAAAATTAATTAAATTTATAGACCCACTAACATGGTAGTCTAATGAATCAGCATGAGTTATAGGAGAAGCTGAAATAAAAAAAAGTCCTAAATAAATTACTATAATTAATAACGAAATATGTGAGAATTTAAAATTTTTTAGCTTAATATTAATTATATATTTTTTTAAAAAAAAAATATTTATAACGCCTAATGTAAATATTAAATAAGCAAATGTGTATATGGCTAATTTGCCAATTCCAATATTAATAAATAAATAAACTAAAAATAGAAGAGCATAAGTTCCAATTATAGGGAAATAAAAATAAAAATTTGAAATGGTTATGTCATTAAATTTTTTCTCATAAATTATAACAATTATTTTTCCTACCAAACATATGCCTAGAAACTGTATAAATGAAATTAATAAAGAATAAGGAGGATCTAAAACGAAATTATCTAATCCATATGTAATCATTTTAATTTAAAAAAATTTTTTATATATAAGTAAAGTTTTTTATCTTCATTTATTATTTTTTCATTGGAAATATTGCTTAAAAAAGCAAAAAAGTCTGCTTTTCTGGGTTTTGGATCATCAATTAATAAAATTTTTGAAAATTTTCTGTTAACACTATTTTTTTTATAGAAGAGACTCTCTGAAATTTTTTCATTAAATTTATTGCCTAAAATTTTCAACCTCATTTTCTGATCTTTAGTTTTATATATGCTAAATAATTTTTTAATAATATTAATTAATTTGATTTGTTTTCCCATATCTAAAACAAAAATTTTATTATTAGATTTTAGCTGAGTTGATTTAATTACTAAACTACAAGCTTCTTTTATGCTCATAAAATATCTCATCATTTTTTTATCAGTTAATGTTATTGGAATTTTTTTTCTTATCTGGTTTATAAATAAAGGTAATGCTGAACCATCGCTGCCTAATACATTGCCAAATCGTACAATAGACATATTACATTTTTTATATTCTGGATCTTGTGAAGTATATTGAACTAACAACTCGCCAATCCTCTTTGTCATTCCTAAAATATTTTTTGGTCTAACAGCTTTATCTGTGGAAATAAAAGTAAAATTAATTTTTTTATTTTTTATTGCTTTAATTATTGAATAAGTTCCAAGAATATTATTTTTGACAGCACTTGAAATGTTTGTTTCTAAAAATTTAACGTGTTTATATGCGGCAGAGTGAAATATATAGTCAAAAGTGTTATTTTTTATTATTTTATTTAATAACTTTGTATCTTTTACATCTCCTAATAAAAGTTCAACTTTTTTATTTTGAAAATTTTGACTCAAATTATAGATATTTAATTCAGAGTGATCCAATATAACAATTTTTTCTGGTTTTGATTTTATTAATTGTTTGCATATTTCTTTACCAATGCTACCTGCCCCACCAGTTATAAGTATTTTCTTATTCCTAAATTTATTTAAAGTTTTTTGATCTACTTCATAAAAATTTCTGTTAAAAATATTTTCGAAAGAAATATCTTGAATATCTTCTAATAAAATTTTTTTTGATCTAAAGTATCCTCTTTCAGGTAACGAACTTACCGATTGACTTAAAGGTAAAAGTTTTTTTACTATTGAAAATCTTTTTTTTTCGGAAAGAGAAGGAATAGCAACAATTATATTTCTAGGTTTAACTTTGTAGGATAAATCTTTTAACTCTTGAAATGATAATACTTTTATGCCTTCAAAATATTTTCCTATTTTTTTTTTATCATCATCAATAAAATAAGAAACATTAGTTTTATCAATTGATAATATTTGTTTTGCTAATTCTATTCCTGAATAACCACATCCATAAATTATTGAGCCAACTAAAATTTTTTCTATAAAATTTTCTGAAATTTTTTTTTGTTTAGGAATATTATTTACATTTAAAAATCTCTCTATTTTTTTAAAATTTTTATAATCTATATACTTTTTTATAAAAACATTATTGGATATTGACTCATTTATTTCTGATGCATTAGACTTTGCTAGTAATATTTTTTTATTAAGATTCATTGAATTAATTAAATCTATTATTTTAATTCCGTAACCTGTGCCTAAGTCACAAATAAATGAATTTTTTGTATTTAATAATTTTTGATAAACTTCAACAACATCATCAACATGAATAAAATCTCTTATTGCAAGACCATTGTTGTAAATTATAAGTTTTTTTATTTTATTTTTCTTAAGTTTAATTAACTTTGAAATAATAGAAAATTCTTCATTAGGTCCATATAAATTAAAAACTCTACATATAATAAGTTGAATTTTTTTTTTAAAACAATAATTTTTTAGTAAAGTTTCAGTTGATAGTTTTAAAGAAGAATATATGTATCTATTTTTTTTATCATTTAAAATTTTATTATTATTAATAGACCCATAAACTGAAGAACTGCTGGTATAAATTATTTTATTTATATTTTTAAAATTTATTTTGTCTAATAAACTTGAAATCTCAAATATACTTTTATCAATAAATTTTTTATATGAATTAAGATTATTTAATTTTTTTGCTGAATAAAAAGAATTTATTATAACATTAAATTTTCTTTTATTATTAATTGGTAATTGACTAAAATCGGAAACTGAAAATACTTCTGAATTCGAAATTTTTTTTTTTAAATTTTCTGATAGATAGCCGGTTCCTAATATATAAGTTTTCATTATTATAGATTTTCCCAAAAATTTTTACATGAGAAATTTAGATCAAACTTTTTTACATTTATCAAAGCGTTTTTAGAAAATCTTTCGTAATTTACTATAACTTTATTTATTATATTTATTATTTCCCTTGTAGATTCTGTATATTTAATTATTCCATCTTTTTTATTTTTTATAATTTTTTTTATATCACCTTTGCTAACACTTATCACAGGTATACCATAACTTTTACTTTCTAATGCTACATAAGGATAATTATTAATTGGTGATGTAATCAAAACTATATCACTTTTTTTATAAATAAATCTATCTTCACACCAACCATGAAAAATTATTTTTTTTGATAAATGTTTTTTTTTTAATTTAGATACTAAAGATCCATCTCCAAAAATATTAAATATAGCATTTGAATTTTTCAACAAATATTTCTGAGCAATATTAATAAATAGATCAGGATTATTTTCTTTTTCTAATCTTCCAATAAAGCTTATTTTTATTTTTTTTTTAACTTTTTTTACTTTAATATTTTTTTTTATATTTATTCCATTATAAAAAACTTTAGAATTTGAAATATTCATCCAAGGATATTTCGATTGCCACCAAGCTTTTGCGGAATTGGAACCAAAATTAAGGTTATCTACCATTTTGTAAATTAAAGAAAAAATAAAACCTAAAATATAAGTTTTTATATTTAAATCTAAAATTCCACTATGTATTGTTAATACAATTTTATTTTTTTTTTTAAAATCATTTAAAATAAAAAAAAATTTAATCAAAAAAACAAAATTAGTAATAAATAAAATTTTTTCCCTTTCGCCATTATTTAAAATATTATTTATAGTTTTTTTAGATATAATTGATGGCTTATTTACTGCTGTTTTAACTTTTATTATTTTTTTATTTAGTTTATCGAAAGTTTTTTCTGGATTATCATCAATTAAAATAATCTTATTATTTTTTTTTAATAAATAATCCATGTGCTGTTTTTGAAATTTAGTAGCACCACCTTTATAACCATTAGACATAAATATAATTTTATTTTTCATAAAGAAATTTATATAAGAATACTTTTTTTGAAAAATACTAAGCTGTAAAATTTAAATCCACACTTCAAAATTGATAGTAAACTTCTTTTATTTAATATTGTTGTGTATATATAACAATCTTTATTTAAATATAAACTCAACATATTTTTTAACAAACATTGATAAAAACCTTTGCTTCTATATTTTTCTAAAGTTTTAAAATCATAGAAAATTATATTATTTGAATTTTTAATTTCACAATCAATTTCGGATATTAAAAATATTTTTCTACTAGAGCTCCAACCGTAGCAAATTATTTCATCATTGTAATAGAGATAATGAAATTTATCTGTATTTTTAATTCTACTAATAAAGTTTTTTGTAATGGAAAAATTTTTAAAGTTTAATTCTTTAATATCTGTATTTTCTTCAATTATATTGTAAAAGCAATTTTCCATTTTTTTTTGATTTTTTGGAAGTTCTTTTGATTTAAAAATCATTATAAATATAAAAAAACTTTTAATTTTTTTAATAAATAATAAAATAAAACAAATAAATCTTATTAAATTAAGCCTAAATTTAATTCTATTTGGAGAATTTGTTAAATTTCTAGTTCTCAATAAACATTTTTTGAAATTTTTTTTTCTAAAATAATTAAGAACGATAGGATATTCTAACCACCATAATCTTTTATTTTTATCTTTTAAATCAAGATACTCATAGAAAGTTTTTTTATAATGTTTTTTTATATTTAAACTATTAACTGTATCTCTTTGGTTGTTACTAATATTTTCTTTACCAATCCAAATTGAGGCTAAGATCTTGGGTATTCTAACAAAATTGTTAGTTATATTTGAAATTCTTATCCAAGTGTCAAAATCTTCCCAAGAAAACTTATCTTGATCTTCAGAAATAAAATTTATTTTTTCTAAAATTTTTTTTTTTACAGTTACACTTGATTGTCCTATTCCATTACCATTATAAGCAAAATATCTAATAATGGGATTTTCTATTTTTTTTGATTTATCGTTAATTTTTTTTTTTGTAAAAAAAAATTTTTTATTTAAAAATTCTAGGTCATGATAAAATAAGTCACCTGCACTCGTTTCAATAAATTTTTTTGTTATTTCAAGTTTATTTTTAAACCAAATATCATCAGTATCTATAAAACAAATCCAATCAGAAATAGCATTTTTAATTCCTAAATTTCTTGATTTTGCAATTATATTGTTATTATTATATTTAATTACCTTTATTCTTTTGTCATTAAATTTTTCAATTATTTGTTGGGTATTATCATTTGAATAATTGTCAATTATAATTAATTCCCAACTTGTAAATGTTTGGCTAAGTATCGAATTAATACATTTTTCCAAAAAAAATGATTGATTATATGTTGGAAGAATTATTGAAAAAAAAGGTTTCATCTAAATAATAATTTATTTATTAAACTATCAAATCCAATTAATTTAGAATAAAGATAATCATCAATGTCGTTATTTCCAATTCCTATTCTTGGAATTTTAAGAAAATTTTTTTTTTTAAATATATCATGATTAGTAGTAACAATTGTTTCAAAATTTAAGTTATAAATAATTTTTAATATATTTTCAGAATAAGAATTTTTTCCTCCAAATGGTATGGAAAAATGTTTTATTTCTCTTTCTAATAAACTTTCTAAAAATTCTTTTGATTTTGTAAGTTCTTCTTTGATTTCAAATTCAGTTAAAATTTTTAAATTTTGGTGTGAATGCGTGTGACATCCTATTTCTATTAATTTTTCAGCATTAATTTTTTTTAAATCTTCATAATTCATAAAAATATTTTTTTCTAAAGAACTTGTATCTAAATTTTCAGTCTTAAAATCATCAAAAAAATTATTTATTCCTTCAGATTTCATAAGAAACAAATTATTTTTAATAAGATTATAAGTTTTCTTTTTTTCTTGTAATTTGCTTATATTAATTCTTTTTCCCATATAAAATATTTCTGAGGAATTTAATATTAAATCCCAGAGTCTTATCCACCATGCAATATTCTTATTGCCGAGAAAACCTGTGGTAACATAAATAATAGCTGGACAATTATATTTTTTTAATATTGGAACTGCATTTATAATATTATCCAGATAACCATCATCAAAAGTAATAACTATTTTATTTTTCCCATCAAAAGATTTTTTAAAAACATCATTTATTGATGTTGGATTAAAATTTTGTGATATAAATTTTATTTGCTTATCAAAAATACTTTTTGAAACTACTAGGTTGTTATCTGGTCTTATTTCACTTTCAAATTCAATATCGCTCAAAACTCTGTGATAGCTCAAGAAAACGGTATCAACATTTAAATACTTTAAAAAAAATTTTACATATTTTGATTTTGAGAATTTAATTTTAGATTTTTTTAAAAAATTTTTAATTTCCATAAATTAATATACCTTTTGAATTTATATAAATACATTAGAAGAGAGCCTAAAATATTAAAATTTTTAATATAGCAAAACAATGGCCTCTTATTATTTGACCATTCATTTTTATAAAATTCTTTTCCATTTCCAAAATCAAAATAATTTTTTCCTATGTCATGATAAAATTGAATTAATTCTAACATTAATATTTTTCCTGGAGAATATTTTAATATTTTGTTATCTTGTTCATAAGCGGGCATTAAATATAATATATGTTTTTTAAGCTCAATGTTTAGACTTAAGGATATATAATCATTGCCTAATTTAAGACCTGAAAAAAAAATATTCTTGTTATTAATAAATTTTTTATAAAAATTTTCGTTATACAATTTGAAAGCAATTTTTTTTTTATTTTTGATTGTTTTATTTTTCCAATTAATTATTTTCATTACTAATTCTTCCTTTTTCACATCTTGTATGTTTTCGAAGAAAGTTAACTTTTCTAAGTTAGACAATTTTCTTTTTGACCACCTGATTTTTTGAAAAGATTTATTTTTTTCTTTTTTAGTCTCTTCCCAGTTTGAAAAATTAATGCCATATGTAATGTCATAGTTCTGACATTTCATATATTTTAAAAAAGGATTGCAAAGATAATTTTCTTCATCAATCATTTTATCTAGAAAAATTAAATCGCTTTCTGATTTTAAAATATCAAAAACTTTTCCCCAAATTTCTTGCAAATTAATTTGATCTGCTTTTAAATAATCTCCAACTATTGGTCCATTGTAATCTGACAAATCATAACCAATCCATCTAATAACTTTGAAAGAAAATATTCTATCTACAAATAGTGGAAAAATAAATATTGGATTTTCCTTATCATAGATAATTAAAATTCTTATATTTTCTTCAATTTTATTTAATTTACACCAATTAAAATTCCATTGGTAAGACTGAAAGATTAATAAATCATTTTTTTTTTCAATAAAATCCCAATCTTTAAATAATTTTTCATCAAAAAATTTTTTTAAAATTATTTCCATTAATTGACTTTTTTATAATATTTTAAATTAAAATTTTTTTTACAGTATAATAATAATTCCGTAAGGTCTTTTTGAAAAAAATAATCAATTTTATTTTTTATTTTTTTTCTTACTTTTTTTGATTTTATTTTATATATTTTTCCACTTTTTTTTATATTTTGCTCAATTCTGATTTCTTTATTAAAAATTTCTTCATAATTTTTTTTTATAATTTTACAAAATTTTATTATGCTTATTGGTTTTTCAGAACAAATATTTATTATTTCATTTCTTAATTTTAATTTCATGTAATGTTTAATAATGCTAATCAAATAAGAAATGCCTATATAATCTCTAAAAAAATTTTCTTTAGAATTTATAACTATTTTTTTTTTTACAAAAATATTTTTAACAATATTGTTAATAACTAATTTCCAACAATTTTTGTTTTTAAGAATGGGGTTTCCAAAGCAATTTGAAACTCTAAAAATTATATAATTGCAATTAGAAAAATTATTTATAATAAAATTTTCTGAATTTATGTGTGATAAAGAATAAGGATTTTTACGATCTAAATTTGATTTTTCATCAATTAAAGTAGATTTTTTATAAACATGAATAGTAGATATATGTATATATTTTTTTACTTTTTTTTTTTTAATAATATTTAATATTTTTTTATTAATATTTATTCTATCTTTAATGCATTTTTTGGTGTATTTATTGCAATAATCTCTATCAGGCCCAGCGACGTTGATAATCAAATCTACTTTTTTTGGGATTTTATCTTTGTAATTATATACTTTATTTTTTTTTGACAATTCTTTTAGTAACCGCCCTCCGATATATCCACTAATACCAGCGATTAATATATTCATTTTCCTTTAATCCATTTTGCTTTTTTATTTTTTACTAAATTATCAAGAACTTTTTTATCCCTAAGATTGTCCATGCAATACCAAAAACTTTTATGTTGATATGCTGAAATTTGATTAAGACTAATCAATTTTTGCATTGGCTCTCTTTCAAGCATAACATTTTTATTTGATAAAATTTTAAAAAAATCTGTATTAACAACAAAAAATCCTCCATTTATCCAACCTTCTAAAAGTTGTGGTTTTTCTTGAAATTTTAAAATTTTACCTTTGGATATTTTTAATTCACCAAACCTAGCAATAGGATGGACTGCAGTAAGTGTAAAAAATTTTTTTTTACTTTTATGAAATTTCAGAAGTTTATTTAAGTTTATATTTGACACTCCATCACCATAGGTCAAAAAGAAATTTTCTTTTTTAGTAAAATATTTTTCTAATAGTTTAATTCTTTTTCCAGTAAGAGTTTCATATCCTGTATTGATAATTTTTATTGAATATTTATTTTTTCTTTTCTTAAAATAATTTTTTATAACTTTATATTTATAACCTCCAGCTACTATAAATTCTTTAATCCCATATGAAAAATAATAATTAATTATATGCTCCAAAATAGGTTTATTTCCAATTTTGACCATTGGTTTTGGTATCATTGATGTATATTCTGATAATCTTGAACCCTTCCCTCCTGCTAAAATCACACATTTCATTTAAGATTTATTTTCCAATCATATTTAAAATAATTATCATCAATAGATTTTCTTATCATTTCTTTTGGATCATGCGGAATGTCTGAACAATTCGCAATTATTGCAGATTTATTTTCAATAGATTTAAAACCATTCCATACCAATGGAGGCACGGAAACTAAAAAATAATTTTCATTAGATAGAAAAATTTCTTGATACTTACCTCTTGTAGAACTTTTTTCTCTATCGTCAAACAATACTACTTTGATTTTTCCCATAACTGAAACATAATTTACAGTCATTTTTTTATGCATATGCCAAGCTTTGACTGTATTAGGATGAATATAAGAAAAATAAATTTCTCCAAATTTTTTAAAATGATCATCGTCATTTCGCAACATGTGCATGATTTTTCCTCTCTCATCAATAATTTGTTTTTTAGGTATTATTTTGACGCCATCAATCATTTAAAAAAAAATCCTACTTGTTTCTTGCTTAATTTTATAACTGATTTTCTATCCTTCAAAAATAAAAAATACCATTCTCCTGTAAGTTTTATAGTTTCTTTAATTGACAATTTAGGTTTCCACTTTAATATTGATTTGGATTTATTTATTTTTAAACTCAATAGACCAGTTTCTTTAATTTTTTTGTCTTTTTTAAGATAAGTTTTTTTATTTATATTCATTGATTTATTTAATTTATTTATAATCTCTATAACTTTTATATGTTTTTTTTCTGGTCCAAAGTTCCAAGATCCATTGAATTTTTTATTAGAGAATATTTTTTTACTTAATAACATATATCCATTTAATAAATCAAATATGTGCTGCCAAGGTCTTGTGGAATTTGGACTTCTTATTATAAATTTTTTATTTTTCCAAATTGATTTTATAAAATCTGGAACTATCCTATCTTCAGACCAATCACCTCCTCCAATCACATTTCCTGCTCGTGCTGAAGCTAACCCAAAGTTAATTTTGTTGTTACTGTAAAAAGATTTTAAATAAGAATTAAATATATTTTCTGCAGCTGCCTTTGAGGCGCTATATGGGTCCTCACCGCCAATTTCATCTTTTTCTGAATATCCATTTATTTTTTCTTGATTTTTGTAGCATTTATCAGATGTAACTATAACAGCTGATTTTAAGCTATTTAAATTTTTTAATTCTTCTAAAATATTAATTGTACCAACTACATTTGTTGAAAATGTAAAATATGGTTTTTTGTAAGAATTTTTTACTAGAGCTTGTGCTGCCATATGAAAAATTATATGTGGTCTACTTTCTTTTAAAGCTAAATTTAGTCTCTTTCTATCTCTTATGTCGGCATAATAATTTTTTATTGTTTTGTTAAGATTTAAAACATAAAAATTATCATATTTATTTTTAGGTTTTAAAGCATAACCGGTAACTTTTGCACCAAAAGATTGGAGTATATAAGCTAACCATGATCCCTTAAATCCTGTATGACCAGTTATAAAAATATTTTTTCCTTTAAAAAAACTTTTATTGAACATTAGTTTATATTGTAAGACATGCTTTTAAAATCAGAATTAATATATTGTCTATAATTATATTTATCGATTATATGAAAAATTGGTAAATGAAAAATTAGTTTTCCACCTTTTTTAATATAGTCTATTTCTTGCTTAATCACTTCAGATCTAAAAGACCAAATTAATACAATTAAATATTTAGGATTCCTTTTTCTCATTTCTTTTTTAGAAATAATTTCTATATTTGTTCCAGGAGTATATCTATTAAATTTGTATGGATTAGCATCACAAATATAAGATATATTTCTTTTACTTAATTTAAGATGATTTAAAACTATATTACCTTTAGTAGATGCTCCATAGCCAATTATATCTTTTGCATTAATATTTTTTAAAAATTCAACTAAGCTTTTTTTCACATTGTTTACTCTTTCTTGAAGCAATTGAAATATATTTTCAGAAATTTTTTCTTCTTCGTGCAAAGTCTGCTTAACTATTTTTTTTGGTCTATATTTAGAATTTTTTTTTGCACAAATTACTTCAATACTTCCGCCATTTATTTCATTAAAACTTAGATCAACAACTTTTAAACCATTTTTATTTATTACTTTTTGAAAAGTACTTAAAGAGTAATACGTAACATGTTCATGACATATTTGATCATATGTTAAATTTCTAAAGAGCAAAGGCAAATATGAAAATTCTAGGATCCATAAACCATCTTTATTTAAGAGACTAAAGATATCTTTGCAAAAACTGTTCGGATCTTCAACATCATAAAACATTGCATATGATGTAATTAAATTAAATTTTTTATTACTTATATTATTCTTCTTAAAATAATTAAATAAATTTTTTTTTGAAAAAAAATCAATTATCACATGAGTATTTTTTTTATAATTTTGAAAAAATTTTTTTGCAGACGGATCAATGCCAAAAAGATTTAATTTTTTTTTATTTTTAAAAAAATTGAGAAATGTTCCATCATTTGATCCTATATCCAAAATTTGACCCTTAATTAATTTTTTGTAATTTTTGTTAATTGAATTATATTTTTCCCTCATATGATTTACCATTAATGGGCTAAGTGATGTATTATAGCCATATGTTTGTCCATACATATCGGATAAAGGAGGTAGCTTACTAAATTGCACGAGTTTACAATTATCACATTTAAATAAATCTAAAGAATAGGATTTAAGTTTTTTTTTTGGTTTTTTAAAAAAAACGCTACTAATAGGCTGTTTTCCTAATTTAAAAACTTTTTTTAATTTTTTACTCTTACAATTTTTACAAATCATTATTTTTTAACATTAATTTATCAAAATCATTAATAGACTTAATAATGTAATTAATTTCGTTTTTTTTTAAATGTGGATGAAGTGGCAAAGTAACTAAATCTTTCCAGATTTTTTTCGCAATAGGTATTTTTCCATCGTATTTTTTATACAATTTATGTAAAGGCAATGGCATCAGGTGAACACTTGAGGAAATTTTTTTTTTTTTTAAAAAATCAATTAATTTATCTCTTTTTTTACATCTAATTGATAACATCCAATATGATGAATTTTTTAAATCATATGGAAAAGTTGGTTTTATATGCTTTAAAGAATTTATATTTTTAAGAAAAATTTTTAACATTTTTATTCTAGAGCTATTAAAAAAATCTAATCTTTTTAGCTGAACTCTTCCTATACTAGCTTCTAAATCATTCATATTATATTTAAAACCTAAATTTTCTATTTCATAATACCAATGAGGTAAATATTTTTTTGATTTTTTTTGAAATCTTTCTTTGTGACGAGAAAGTGGATCTCTATTCCATCCGTGAAAACTTAATGATTTGATTTTTTTTGCTAATTTTTTATTATTTGTGCAAATCATGCCACCATCTCCGGTTGTCATCATTTTTTTTTCTTCAAAACTAAAACATCCAAAATCTCCCCAGGTACCAAGTTTTTTTCCTTTATAGTATCCTCCGCAAGTTTCTGCACAATCCTCGATAACTATAAGATTTTTTTTTTTTGCCCATGGTATTATCTTTTCCATTTTGCAAGGATGTCCGCCAAAATGAACTGGCATAATAGCTACACAGTCTTTGGTATATTTTTTTTTCATATCTTCAATATTTAAATTTAAATCATCATGATTTATATCTACAAAAATTGGCTCTAGCCCAGAATACAAAACTGAAGCGGCAGTTGCGCTAAATGTAATTGATGGAACTAGAACTTTTTTTCCTTTTTTAAAATTATTACATAATAAAGAAAGATGAAGTGCGGCTGTACATGAATTTACCGCAACACTATATTTAACTTTAAATTTTCTGCACCATTCTTTCTCAAATTTTTTTACTTCTTCTCCAAAACCTATCCATGACTTTTTAAAAACTCTATTGACTGCTTTCAATTCAGAGCTTGATAGATACGGCTGGAATAATCTTATTTGTTTTCTCATAATTTTGATTTTATTTTTTGATAAATATAAAAGAATAAAGAAAAATATACATTAGGATATATTAAATTCTTTATTATATGCTTATAAAAACTTAAATATTCAATACCCCTAGTATCTTTTGATATTAAAATTTTGCCAATAAAAAATGCAAAGTTTTTTAATGCAAAATTTTTACATTTTATATATTGCCAAAAAGGCATACCTCTACTTCTATAATAATCTAATATTTCAGGTAATCTTACAATGCTTATAAATGCATAAAGTTTTGTCCATTCTCTTACTCCATGAATATTAATACATAGAGGTTTATTTTGTAAATAAGCCTTAGAACTTTTAAAAGCATTTGCAAAAATCATAGTATTAAAACATGTATTATCAAAATTAGACATCCATCTTTTATCTTTAATATTTTTCTTATTCAAACATTTCAAATTTTCAACCCATGATTTTCTTCTAAACATTGAAACAAACATTCCTAATAAAAAATCAAAAGAAACATCTGGATCTATTAAGCTCCAAAAATTTAAAATACCATATTTCTTAGATTGTGAAAATTTCTGCATTTTTTTTGGAAAATTATAAGTATTAAATGGATGAGAAAACTTTTTAATAAAATTTAAATTTAATAAATAAGAATTAATAAAGTAATAATCTATTTTTGGATATTTTTTTAATAAATTAGATATGATATTTAATGTTTTTGGCATTAACAAATCATCATTACCGATTGTCCATACGAACTCTCCTTCTGCCATATCTACAGCTTTTAAAAAGTTTACTGTGATTCCTTTATTTCTTGGAAATCTATGAAATTTTATTTTAAATTTTTTTTTAAATTTATTAATGACACCTAATATATCATGTTTAGATCCATTATCAGAAATGCAAACCTCAAAATTAAAATTTTTTTTTACTTCTCTCTGGCTAATTTGAATAGCTTTTAGACAATTTTCAAGATGATTTGGTCTATTGTAAGTTGGTATGCATATTGACAGTATTATTTTTGATTTTTTATTATTCATGAAATTTCTAACTTTTTGTTATTAAATTTCTAAGTTCTTTAAAAAACATTTTATTTGGTTTTCTTGAATACAAATCAATGAATTTTTTTATACAATATTGTGTTTTCTCAGCAGACCACCAATTATCAATATTATGCCAAATATTATCTACATGTTGAATTAACTGATCAGAATTTTCAAAAAGTATTTTTGCATCTTTAAGTAATTTATAATCCTCTTCAACTTCATAATTTATTTGATTTTTTAAATCAGGAACTAAACATAAAGTAGGTTTATTTGCGCATAATGTTTCTAACATTCCTGTTGAGTCATAATTAAATAATATTAGTTTTGAATTATTTATTG
>CEUZ01055598.1_pt1 | contig 20587 bp, 25 predicted proteins | sample 361511 | NCBI WGS metagenome assembly CEUZ01 (sample SAMEA2622822, study PRJEB7988) | marine metagenome | biome: marine biome (ENVO:00000447); feature: surface water layer (ENVO:00002042); material: "saline water (ENVO:00002010), including plankton (ENVO:xxxxxxxx)" | depth 5 m
TTCAAAAGAAGTTGAATAGTTTCCAGAGCCAATTATTGGTTCTCCTGAAGGTGTTTTAGGATTGTTACCTTCTATCTGAGGGGCTTTTTCACCAATATTGTATATTTTTAAAATCTCATCAGTTGCAGTATTTCTTACAACATTAAACCATCTACGACATCCATTTGAATGATTCCATCTTTCAAATTGAATACCCTTTATATTTTTACGCATAAATAGATAATCCGCCCATTGATCGTCGGTTAAATTTAGAGGATTTTTTGGACGCACAATGTGTGCCTCACCTCCACAATTAAATTCGGATTGATCTCTTTCACCACAATGAGGACAATTTATTAAAAACATAATTAATGAGCTACTGCTGCAGCACCATGCTCGTCTACCAATTCTCCACTTGAAAAACGATTAATATTAAAAGGTGCATTTAGAGCATGGGGTTCATCATTAGCAATTGTATGTGCAAAAACCCAGCCTGATCCCGGGGTTGCTTTAAAACCTCCTGTTCCCCAACCACAATTAAAATACAATCCATTAATATGAGTTTTGCTCACAATTGGACTTGCATCTGGACATATATCAACAATTCCACCCCAGTGTCGTAACATTTTCATTCTTGAAAAAAGAGGAAATAGTTCTACAACTGCAGTTATGGTATCTTCTACAATATTGAATCCTCCTCGCTGAGTATAAGAGGTATAACCATCAGTTCCAGCGCCTATAACTAGTTCACCTTTATCTGATTGTGAAACGTATGCATGAATAGTATTTGACATAACTACAGTATCAATAATTGGTTTTACTGGCTCAGAAACTAAAGCTTGCAAAGGTCTACTTTCTAAAGGAAGTCTAATACCAACCATGTTTGCTATAACACTAGAATGTCCAGCAGCAACTACTCCTATTTTTTTTGATTTTATTAATCCTTTAGTTGTTTCAATTCCGGTAACATTACCTTCTTTAATATTAATATTAGTTACTTCGCAGTTTTGAATTATATCAACGCCCATAGCATTTGCACCTCTGGCATAACCCCAAGCAACTGCATCATGTCTTGCAGTCCCTGCGCGACGTTGAAGTGTAGCTCCTAAAACAGGATATCTAATATTTTGCGAAGTATTAATTACTGGACAAAATTTTTTTACCTGTTGAGTATTGAGCCACTCACAATCAATATCATTTAGTCGGTTAGCATGCCATCGGCGTTTCAATTCTCTAACATCATGTAGAGTATGAGCAACATTCATTACACCTCTTTGCGAAAACATAACATTGTAATTCAGTTCTTGTGACATACCTTCCCATAATTTTAGAGCATGTTCATATAAAGCAGCACTTTGATCCCATAAATAATTAGATCTAATGATAGTAGTGTTTCTTCCAGTATTTCCTCCGCCTATCCATCCTTTTTCAATTACTGCTATATTTTTAATATTATGATTTTTAGCTAGATAATAAGCGGTTGTTAATCCGTGACCACCTCCACCAATTATTATAGCTTCATATTCTTTTTTTGGCTCTGGGGAGTCCCAAGCTGGCTGCCAGTTTTCATGATAAGAAAAAGCATTTTTAATTAGAGAAAAAACAGAATATTTTTTTGGTTTTTTATTCATTTTGATAGACTAAAGTAAATCTATAACAGTTTTAGAAAAGACCTTCAATTTCTCCATTATCATTAAGATGAATAGAATTAGCTGCAGGAACGCTTGGGAGTCCTGGCATGGTCATAATTTCTCCACATACCACAACAATAAATTCTGCGCCGCTAGAAAGCCTTACCTCTCTTATGGGGATGCTATGTCCAGATGGCGCACCTTTTAGCGCTGGATCTGTTGAAAAGCTATACTGAGTTTTGGCCACACAAATAGGAAAATTTCCATAACCATTTTCTTCGAATTGTTTTAACTGTTCTTTAATCTTGTTATCAGCGATAACTTCGCTAGCATCATAAATTTCTTTTGCTATGGTTTCTATTTTATCTAATAAACTAATCTTATCTTCATAAAGAACTTCAAATGATTTTTCTTGATTAGATATTTCAACAACTTTTTTGGCAAGCTCAACAGTTCCCTCTCCACCTTTTGACCAATGCTGGCAAGATATTGCCTCAACATTAATTTTTTTACATTCATCTTTAAGGGCTAACATTTCATTTTCTGTATCAGCAATAAAATGGTTTATAGCAACTACAACTGGCAATTTAAATTTTCTAATATTTTCTATATGTTTTTTTAAATTAGATATTCCAGATTTAACAGCTTCAATATTTTCTGTTTTTAAATTTTCTTTAGAAACTCCTCCATGCATTTTTAGCGCTCTGATAGTAGCAACTAAAACTACAGCATCTGGAGCCAGTCCTGCCATTCTACATTTTATATTAAGAAATTTCTCTGCTCCTAAATCAGCACCAAAACCTGCCTCAGTAACAACATAATCTGACAACTTTAAACTTGTTTTTGTTGCAATAACACTATTGCAGCCATGAGCTATATTAGCAAACGGGCCTCCATGAATAATAGCAGGATTATTTTCTAAAGTCTGAACTAAATTAGGCATTAAAGCTTGTTTTAATAATACGGTCATTGGACCTTCGGCTTTTAAATCTTTTGCAAAAATTGGTTTTTTATCTCTTGTATAAGCAATTGTTATGTTACCAAGTCTTCTTTCTAAATCTTTTAAATCACTTGCTAAACAAAATATTGCCATTACTTCTGAGGCAACTGTTATATTAAATCCATCTAATCTTGGGTATCCATTAGAAATACCTCCAAGGTTAGCCGTTATTTCTCTTAAAGCTCTATCATTTAAATCAATGCATCTTTTCCAAGAGACTCTTCTAGAGTCAATTCCTAATTTATTACCCCAATAAATATGATTATCAATTAAAGATGCTAACAAATTATTTGCTGAAGTAATTGCATGAAAGTCGCCTGTAAAATGTAAATTGATATGTTCCATGGGAATTACTTGAGCATAGCCACCACCAGCTGCGCCACCTTTCATTCCAAAACTTGGTCCTAGACTTGGTTCTCGCAAACATACTGTGCTTTGTTTTCCAATCTTACAAAGACCATCACTCAAACCCACTGATGTGGTTGTTTTTCCTTCACCAGCTGGAGTTGGAGTAATAGCAGTTACTAGTATAAGTTTAGAATTTTTATTAGGGAGTTTGTTAATAGAATTAATATCTATTTTCGCAATATGATGTCCATAAGGTCGTAAATCTTCATCTTTTAAATTTAATTTAGAAGCTATATCTTTTATATTCTCTTTTTTAGCTTTTCTTGCGATTTCAATATCAGACATAATAAATAATTTTTGTTGTATAGACTATTTTTTGTCAGGTTTAAATTCATTATTAGAATTAATTTCAAGCGATGAATCTAAAATTAAACTTAACCATTCTGATGTTTTTTTTATACCTCCAAATGCATAAAAATGCAGTTTTGCCAATCGAGAAGCTGGATTTTCCTGTTTATATAGAGCAAGATCAGTGATCAACTTATCAGGAGTCTTAGATGAGGCAAGTTTAGTTATGTTTAAAGCTTGTTTTGAGAGAAACCTTATGGAATTTCTTATGCCACATGAAGTAGCATAGGATATCAAAGTTTTTAAAGTTGCCGGACCAGGTATGCCTGCATGAATTTCTAATTTATTGTTTAAGGAATTTAGATGATATTCCCATTTTTCAAAAATAGAAGCTTCAAAAAAAAATTGTGTAGCTATATATATTTTAAAATCGACATTATTAGCAAAATTATTTTTTTCAATAATTGCCTTATCAAGTTCAGTATTAGAAATATCTGGACTACCTTCCGGATGTCCAGCTACACCAACTTGAGTAAAGTTAAATTTTGATAATAAATCTGTTTTTAAAACTTCTATACTAGAACTAATTTCTCCTTTTTGATTTCCCCCACCTCCAATAATTAATATTTTTTTACATCCTGCATTTTCTGATAAGGAACCTATGTATTTTTCTAAATCTGCAATATCTTTTATTGTTCTGGCTGGGAGGTGAGGGATTACATCAAATCCTTCAAGATTTAATTTTTTACAAGTATTTACTACATTGTCTGGGTTTTCATCTGGCAAGTAAGTTACATATACATCATTCTTTTTAGGTAACATTTCAATAAAAGTACCATATTTATTATAAACATTAGGTGTAGTTTCTATTGAGAAATCTTTTATTAATTCTTTGATTAATAATTCTTTATAATTTGTTGCCATTTAATAACATTTATTTATATATTTTTCCTGTAAATGAATAGTGATCAATTTACCATAATTTCTTTTTATCAATTCAAAAAAATTCGTAATCCTGAGAAATTACAAATAATATTAAAGGATTTTTGCTTCTTTCATAAAATTAAAGGAACAATCCTTTTAGCAAATGAAGGAATTAATGGAACAAATGCTGGATTAAAAAATTCTATTAAATTACTGCAAGAGAAATTAAATGAATTAAATTTCAAGGATTTAGAGATCAAAGAATCTTTGTGTCAATATATGCCTTTCAATAGATTGAAAATTAAAATTAAAAAAGAAATTGTGACATTTGACGGAAATCACTACAATTCACTCACCGGTACTGCCAAACATATAGATAATCAAAGTTGGAATAATTTGATCAAAGAAAAAAATACGCTTGTAATTGATGTAAGAAATGAATTTGAGAATAAGATGGGAACCTTTGTAAATTCATTAAATCCTAAAACTAAATCTTTTTCTGAATTTAAAAAATATGTAGATTCATTTTTAAGTAAGCATAAGGATAAAAATATCGCCATGTTTTGCACAGGAGGAATAAGATGTGAAAAAGCATCTTCTTATATGTTAACCAAGGGTTTTAAAAATTTATATCAATTAAAAGGAGGCATAATAAAATATCTTGCAAAAATTCCCAAAAAAGAATCTCTATGGCAAGGTGAGTGCTTTGTATTTGATAATCGTGTATCTATTACAAATGGAATGTCAGTAGGAACTTATTCTTTATGTCATGGCTGCAGATTACCTATAAATTCTGAAGATAAGGAGTCTTACAAATATGAAGAAGGTGTTACATGCCCAAATTGTTTTAATAAAATATCTTTAGATAAAAAAAGAAGACTTAGAGAGCGCAACAAACAGATTAAAATATCCAAAAAGAAAGGTATTTATAACCCCTATATTAGATTAACTACTTTTGATTATTCTTAAAAATATGTTTATTTAATTTATTTTTTATATATAGACTTTGTATGGCTAAAAAAACATCATTTGCATTAAAGCAATTAGTTCCAGAAGAAAATCCAAAAACAGGAACGAAATATATTGTGAGAAAACCAACAAAAGGATTAAAGGTTTCAGAGAAACTTAGATTAAAAAAATATGATCCAGTATTAAAAAAACATGTATGGTTTGTTGAAAAAAAAATGCCTCCTCATAGTAAATAATAGACTCGAAACCTTTATATTTATTCTCTTATCACTATTTATTTTTTATGATTAAAAAAAAAATAGCTGTTATTGGATCAGGTATCTCAGGTTTAAGTGCTAGTGTTTTTTTATCTTCTAAATATGAAGTGCAACTTTTAGAAAAAAATGATTACTTAGGAGGTCATACACGAACTAAAAAATTAAAAGAAAACAACAATATCTTAAGTATCGATACAGGCTTTATTGTTTATAATAATAAAAATTATCCTGATTTAAGTAATTTTTTTAAATATTTAAATCTTGAAACAGAAGAATCAAACATGTCTTTCTCTTTATCTATAAATAAATCAAATATTGAATATGGAGGATCAAGTTTAAAAAGCCTATTTGCACAAAAAAAAAATTTATTTTCATTTAAATTTTTATTATTAATTAAAGAAATAAGAAGGTTTTATAAATTTTGTAAAAATTTATCTTTAGAGAATTATACAAATGAATTCACATTAGAAGATTTTTTAAATCAAAATAAATTTAGTGACAATATAAGAAATCTCCATATTTATCCAATGGCTTCCTCAATTTGGTCAAATAATAAAAAAGAAATTAAAAATTTTCCTTTTGTCTCTTTTATAAATTTTTTTAAAAATCACGGATTATTTGATTTTAAAAACAGACCTCAATGGAGATTTGTAAAAGGGGGGAGCAGTAAATATATAGAGAAAATTATATCAAAAAAAATGTTTAATTATAAGGTAAATTTTTGTGTTAAAAAGATTATTAGAAAAAAAAATAAAATAGTAATAATATCAGATAATGGTCAAAATATAGAAGTAGATAAAGTAGTGATCGCTACACATGCCGATCAATCATTAAAAATGTTAGAAGAGCCAAGCAAAGAGGAAAATAATATTTTATCAAAATTTAGATATACTAACAATGAAGCTTTTTTGCATTCAGATCATTCTTTTATGCCAAGAAATTTAAAGGCATGGTCTAGTTGGAATTTTATAGGAGATTCTATAAATGATAATAATTTTTCTTTAAGTTATTGGATGAATAATCTTCAAAACATTAAAAGTAACAAAGAATATTTTGTTACTATCAATCCTCAAATATCTCCAAAAGAATATTATGATCATACCTTTTTCGAACATCCAATTTACAATTTAGAAACAATAAATGCTCAAAAAAAAATCAACATAATTCAAGGTTATTTGAATACTTATTATTGTGGAAGTTATTGTGGATTTGGTTTTCATGAAGATGGTATTCAATCAGCAGCATATATAGCTGAAGTTTTGAACGTAGCTCTACCTTGGGAAAGAAATGAAAATTTTGAAAGTAGATTAAATTACAGTAAAAAGCATTATGGAGACTAAGTTATTTTTTTGCAAAGTGATACATGAAAGATTTATTCCTTTTAAAAATAGGTTTAAATATAATGTTTTAAGTATTTTTATAGATTACGATGAAATCAATTATTTATCAAAAAAAATTTTTTTGTTTTCATATAACAAGTTAAATTTATTTTCTTTTAATGAAAAAGATCATGGTTTCAGAGATGGACAATTATTAAATGAATATGTAAAATATTATCTGAAAGAAAATAAAATTAAATTTAATCATCTAAAAATAAAAATTTTATGTTTTCCAAGAATATTAGGATATGTTTTTAATCCCTTGTCCGTTATTTATTGTTTTGATAATAATCGGCTTATATCTATTTTTTATGAAGTTAAAAATACACCTAATGAGCAACATACCTATATTTTTGCAAATAAAAAAAAGCTTAATAAGTCAATATTAAATCATCAATGTAATAAAAATTTTTATGTATCGCCATTTATTGAAATGAACTGTAAATATAAATTTAACAATAAAATTCCAAATGATAGGGTTTCAATTATCATTGAAGTTTTTGATCAATTAAAAAATAAAATTTTACTTGCATCACAAACAGGAAAAAGAATTAAATTTAATTCGTTTTCGATACTAAAATATGTATTATTTAATCCTCTAGTAATGTATAAAATAATTTTTCTTATCTTATATCAGTCAGTTGTTATTATGTTTAAGGGTGGTAAATATTATTCACGAAAACAAAAGAAAAAAAATTCAATTTCTTTTGAAGGAAATATTTAATATGAAAATTTTTTCAAATTATTTTGATAATTCATTTGAAAAATTAGCTCATACTTTTTTATCAAAAAATAAATATGGAAGTATAAAAGTGATATTTCCTTCGAAAAAATTTTATATTTTTAAGGGTTATGAAGAAGGATATGAAGCAGATGTTAGGTTAAATAATTATAATTTGTTTTATAAGTTATTAAGAAAAGGATCTGTTGGATTTGCAGAATCTTATATGGATGATGATTTTGAGACTAGCAACTTATCAAAGCTGCTACTTTTTGCTCGGCAGAATGAGCTATCCTATTTGAATCAAAAAAAAGCAAAATGGTTTCATAATTTTATTATAAAAATACAACATTATATGAAAAAAAATACAAAAATTGGTAGTAAAAAAAATATAAGCCATCATTATGATCTCGGTAACAATTTTTATAAACAATGGTTGGATAAATCGATGACATATTCATCCGGATTATTTGAGCAAAGTAGTGACGATTTATATAAAGCTCAATTAAATAAATATATAGGCATAGCTGAACCATTAAAATTAAATGATCAATCAAAACTACTTGAAATTGGATGTGGCTGGGGAGGATTCTCAACATTTGTTGCAAAAAAATATGGAGCAAATGTAAAGGCAATAACAATTTCAAAAGAACAATTTAATTTTGCTTCAGAAAAAATTGCTAGCGAAGGCTTGAATGAAAAAATATCTATTGAGATGCGTGATTATAGAGATATTAAAGATCAATATAAAAACATAGTTTCAATAGAAATGTTTGAAGCTGTTGGAAAACAATATTGGTTGCAATTTTTTGATAAAATTAAAAGTAGTTTAACCAATGATGGATTAGCTACAATGCAAATAATAACTATTGAAGAAAATAGAGCTAATTATTATCAATCTAATCCTGATTTTATCCAGCAATATATTTTTCCTGGAGGCGTTCTTCCTTCAAAAAAACAACTATCAACAATAACTACTTTGTTAGGATTAAAATTAAATGAATATAAAAATTTCCAACAATCTTATGCTAAGACTTTAGAATTATGGAATAAGAAATTTCAGGATTCCTGGACTCACATTTCTCAACAAGGTTATTCTTTAAGATTTAAAAGAATGTGGGAATACTATTTGTGTTATTGCCAAGCAGGCTTTATTTCAGGATCAACAGACGTTTCTCAATTTATAATAAAGAAATAATGAAAGTATAGATTAAATTATTTTAATTCTTAGCTTTTGCTTCTTCATCATTATTTATTTTTTTTTTGGATCTATTAAGTGATTTTTCTAATTCTTTGAATGTGCATAACCCAATATCCATTGGGCTTTTAGATTCAAAGATAGCTTCTCTGTACGTTCCGTTTCTAATCGCAACCACGGTATTTTTTGTTGAACCAGTAAGTTTAGCTATTTGTGAATCTGTTAGTTCAACTGGGTATCTTTTTATTAACCAAAGTATTGCATGTGGTTTTTCTTGTCTCAAGGATATAGGCGTATACTTTGTATCTTTTTTCCTTGGGGGCAAACTTTCTATAATTTCTGAAGAGATTAGTTCCAATCTAGCATTATTATCTTGTTCACACCTTTTTATTTCATCGCGAGTTAACTGGTTATTATCGATAGGATCATAACCCTGCATGCCTATAGCAACGTCACCATCTGCAATTCCTTGAACCTCTAGTTCGTGAAGACCACAAAACTCAGAAATTTGAGTAAAAGAGAGAGTAGTATTTTCTATTAACCAAACTGCTGTAGCTTTTGGCATTAGCGGTAGTTTCATATTTTGCCTTTTTTAATTAACAAGCTCTTATAAATATATTAATAACAAATAAACAGGAAAATATTAATAATGGATGATTTTTTAGAATTTGATGGAGAAAAAAAAACAATAAAATCCATCAGTTTAGAAGATTTTAGTGTTGAGGATTTGCAAAAATATATAAATGAATTAAAAAAAGAAATTGAGCGTACTGAAAAGGAACTAATTAAAAAAAATAAAATTCAGGAAGACGCAAAAAAGTATTTTAAATAATTACTTAACTACCTTTAGTCCTTTAAATCTTTTTTCAAAACGCGCAACTTGACCTTCACTATCATTTATGTTTGTTTTACCACCTGTCCATGCAGGGTGTGATTTTGGATCAATTTCAAGTTTAAGTTTATCAGATTCTTTTCCCCAAGTGGATCTTGTCTTAAATGAAGAACCATCAGTCATGATCACTTCAATATCGTGATAATCAGGATGAATTTTTTTTTTCATGATTGAGGCTTATAAGTATACTTTTAATAAAGTAAAGTCAGTTTTTTAGATTATTTATCATTAATTCATGAATATGGGCATTTGATACTAAAATATCTTTAGAATTGATATTCCATTTATTCCCATCTAATTCTGTAATTTTGCCACCAGCTTCCTTGACAAGTAAGATTCCACTAGAAACATCCCATATATTTAAACCTCGCTCCCAGAATCCATCTAATTTTCCTGCAGCTACATAAGCAAGATCAATTGCAGCTGACCCCATCCTTCTAATTCCTGAGCTATCTTTTGCAATATTGTATATTTCTTTCATATGTTTATCTTCAATTTCATTTGAATGTGGAATACCTGTTCCAATTATTGATGTTTCTAAATTATGACGTTTTGAAACTCTTAATCTTTTGTTGTTACACCAGGCTCCGTTCCCCTTTGATGCCCAGAAAAATTCATCAGATATTGGATTAAATATTACTCCATCAGTAATTTCATCATCTTTTATTTTTGCCACCACAATACCAATAATGGGAATACCATGAATAAAATTAGTTGTTCCATCTATTGGATCAATTACTATCATTTCTTCATTTCCTTTAATTAAACCTTTTTCTTCAGACAAGTAAGTGACATCAGGAAAATACTTTTGAAGAGTTTCTAATAATGATTTCTCTACATTAATATCTGCATTCGTTACAAAATCTCCAACACTTTTAGAATTAATTTGTAAATTTTCTATTTCTCCAAAATCTCTTATTAACATTTTACTAGCTTTTCGTACTGCTTTTTCAAAAATGTTTATTATAGGAGGTTGATTAAACATACTTATTTTTTTAATTTTTCAACGTAGCTTCCGTCAATAGTGCTAACTACTATTTCATCCCCTGTTTCAATAAATTGTGGAACATTGGTTTTAATTCCATTTTCAAGCATTGCAGGTTTGTAAGAAGCAGAAGCGGTTTGACCTTTTACAACAGCATCAGACTCTATTACTTTAAAGCTGATATTATCAGGTAATATTAATGATATAGGACTAGATTCATAAAATTGGATTATTACACTTTGATTTTCTTTTAAAAAAACTTTCTGATCTTGTGAAATAATATCATTGCCAATTTCAATTTGCTCATAATCTATACTATCCATAAAAATAGATTTATCTTCCGAATTATATAAGAACTGACATTCTTTTTCGTCTAGCACAGCTCTCTCGACACTTTCAGATGATCTAAATCTTGAATTTTTTTTAGTTCCTTCTTTAATATCTTTCATTTCAACCTGTAAATATGCTCCACCTTTTCCAGGTTGTGTATGTTGAGTTTTTAAAACCTTCCAAAGTCTATTTTCTATTTCTAAGATATTACCAACTTTGATTTGGTTTCCATCTATTTTCATAACCTGCCTTACTTAAAATCAATTTAATATATTTTAACCAGCTAATATATTAGTGATTTTTTTGTTAATATGCTTAATTCTAGATAGATCTACTATACTAAAATTTGGATTTAATGAAACTTTATTTTTTCTTGCAATTTGATTTAATCTTTTTAAAGTATTTTTATCTGCCTCAGTTTTTAAGTATTCAACTTCCAATTCTAATAAATCAATAAGCAACCCGTAATTTTTTTTACAATCTATAAATAATTTATATTTATTTTTAATTTTATTTTCTTTTATTGAATTATTAAATTCAACCAGCCAATCTCTTCCTAATCGATTAATCATAAAATATTTTATAAATAAAACTGGCAATATCTTTTTATTTATACATGCGTTGATGGTTTCTATTGCTTGTTGATATGAAATGATAGCAAAGCAATATTTTTTATATTTCACTTATAATATTTTTTTTAGGTTTATTAGAGTGTCTACCATTCTATTTGAAAAACCCCATTCATTATCATACCATGATAATACTCTACAAAATTTATTATTAATTACTTGGGTTTGAGTTAAATCAAAAATAGAACTGTGAATATTATGATTAAAATCTATAGATACCAATGGTAATTGATTAACTGACAAAATATTCTTCATATTTTTTTTCTTACTAGCATTTATCATTGCTTTATTTATTTTATTTATTGTTGTTGCTTTTTTTGAAATAAAAGTAAGATCTATTAATGAAACATTTTGTGTAGGAACTCTTATAGCTGTTCCATCTAATTTTCCAACCAAAGAGGGCAAAACTAAGCCTATTGCTTTTGCAGCTCCAGTTGTTGTTGGTATCATAGATGTGGAAGCTGCGCGCGCCCTTCTAAGATCTGTATGATTTTGATCTACAGTTCTTTGATCTCCGGTGAAGCTATGAATAGTAGTCATAAATCCTGATTCAATTCCTACTAATTTTTCTAAAACCATTACAATTGGTGCTAGACAATTGGTTGTACAAGAGCCATTTGAAATAATTTTATGCTTTGAATGTAATTTGTTATTATTTACTCCCTGCACTATTGTAATGTCAGCGTTTTTAGCCGGAGCTGATATTAGTACTTTTTTGGCACCTGCTTTGATATGTTGCAAAGATTTTTCCTTTGATGCAAAAATTCCACTGCACTCAAGAACTACATCTACACCTAGTTTTTTCCAAGGAAGTTTGGATGGATCTTTTTCTGATAAAAATAATATATTTTTATCATTATATTTTAATCCTGATTTTGTTTTTTTAATTTTTAGTGGAAATTGACCATGAGAGCTATCATAACGCAACAAGTGATGACTTGATTCTATTGAGCCCAATTCATTTATAGCTATAATATTAATATTTTTGATTTTTCTTTCTAAATAAGCTCTAAATACAAGTTTACCAATTCTACCAAATCCATTTATTGCAACTTTCATTTATATAACTTTTGCTTTTATATTATTTTTTATCATTTTTATAAGGTTTTCAGAATTAATTCCAAAGTGATCATAAAGCTCTTTATAAGGAGCACTGGCCCCAAATGAATTCATACCTAAAAAATTATCACTTGGGACGAATTTTTCCCATCCATTAATGACGGCTGCTTCTATGGCGAATATTGGCTTTTTACCTAATATCTTATTTTTATATTTAATATCTTGTTTTGAAAAAAATTCCCAAGATGGAAAAGAAATAACTCTTAGATAAAAATCTTCTACTTTTAAATTATTAGAAGCTTCAACGGCAATCTCAACTTCTGACCCAGTAGCTAAAACTGTTGCATCATATTGATCAAAATCAATTACGGGGTAGGCACCTAATTCAACATAATTTTTATCTATTTTTGAATTTCTTAATAAGGGTAAATTTTGTCTAGTAAGAACTAAAACAGTTGGGGTAGAATTTGCTTTTAAAGCAGCTTCCCATGATTCTATAGTTTCAATAATATCACAAGGTCTTATAACATTTAAATTAGGAATAGATCTTAGAGATGCTAAGTGTTCTACCGGTTGATGAGTTGGCCCATCCTCACCGAGACCAATTGAGTCATGTGTCATTACATATATTACAGGCAGTTTCATAATTGATGCCAATCTAATGGAGGGTCGACAATAATCTGTAAATACAAGGAAAGTGCCTCCATAAGGCTTTAATCCTCCATGTAAGGCTAAGCCATTCATTATACCAGCCATAGCGTGCTCTCTTACTCCGTAATATATATATCTTCCAGAAAAATCATTTTTTGAAATAATTTTCATATTACTTGCCTTAGTATTATTAGAACCAGTTAGATCTGCAGAACCACCAATCAAATTATCAAGATGTTGAGTAAAAATGTCTAAAGAACTTTCACTAGCCTTTCTGGTAGCGCAGCTAGTTTTTTTATTTAAGTGATTATTTTTAAAAACATTGATTGATTCTTTGACTTCAGGAGATAGATTGCTAGAAAAATATTTTTTATATTCTGAATTATCTTTTATTTTATTAAATTCATTTTTCCATTCTTGGATATCTTTATCATTTCTCTTAGAAAAATTTCTCCATATATCTAAAATATCATTTGGAATTTCAAAAGGCTCGTATGACCAATTTAAATTTTTTCTAGTTAAATTTACCTCTTCTTCACCAAGAGGCGACCCATGTGACGAAGAAGATGACTCTTTGTTTGGAGATCCAAAGCCTATTTTAGTCTTACAAGAAATTAAAGTTGGATTTGTATTTGATTTAGCTTTATTTATTGCTGCTGATATTTCCTCTTGATTATGACCATCAATACTTAAAGTTTGCCAACCGTAAGCGCTAAATCTTTTTATTACATCATCTGATGTAGAAAGATTAGTACTGCCGTCAATTGAAATAGAATTGTTATCAAAAAAAACTATCAATTTTGATAAGTTTAAGTGTCCTGCCAAACTACATGCTTCATGGCTTAAACCTTCCATCAAACATCCATCCCCTGCAAATACATATGTAAAATGATTTATGATTTTAGAGCTAAATTTTGATTGAAGAATTTTTTCAGCTAATGCCATCCCAACACCATTTGCTAGTCCTTGAGACAAGGGACCTGTCGTTGTTTCTATACCAGATAATTCTAAATATTCAGGATGCCCAGCTGTAGAGGAGCCTAGTTGTCTGAAATTTTTTATATCCTCAATTGTAATATCCTTGTATCCACTTAAATATAAACAGGCGTATAAAAGCATAGAACCATGCCCATTAGAGATAACAAGGCGATCACGATCTAGCCATTTTGGATTTAAGGGATCAAATTTTAAATGATCTTTATATAGCGAAGTGGCAATATCAGCCATTCCCATAGGCATTCCTGGGTGGCCTGACTTAGCTTTTTCGACTGCATCAATTGATAGAAATCTTATACAGTTAGCTAATTTTTGAAAAATTTGAGAATCCATAAATTTTAGGTAACTATTTCTGTCAGTTTATAAAGACTATTATACTAATATTAAGTCTCATTAAAGTGACTTTTTTTATAAATAAAACTATAAATAATTATGAATCTTTTGAAAAAAATTGAAAATTTAAAAAATACCCTAAACAAATTTGAAAATATGGTTGATGAATTAGGCGATAATATCATTAGTAAACAAGAAAAAATTAATCATTTAAAGCAAAAAATTGAAGAAAATGTCAAAAGAATCGATGAAATAATTCAAAATTCAGATGCCGATTCTTAAAACTCAAATTTTAGGATCTATAGTAGAGATTAATTATGAAACAGATGAAAAGCAAAGACTATTATTTATAATAGATAAATTTAATCAAAGATTAAAAGAATTTCAAAAACTAGAAGGTCAAGTTAGCGATAAAAAAATTATTTATCTTGCTGCATTAAAAATTGAGAACGAGCTTAAAGAAAATAATGAAAAAAAATCTAGTTATGAAAATAGTAAATACTTAGCGAAGGAAAATATTGAACTTAAAGATAAAATAAATGAATTAAATTTAGAAATTAAAGAATTAAAAAGTGTTAATTTGAAAGCATTAGATGAAATTGATAAAATAGAATTAAAATTAAATCAGTTAATTAAAAATATTTTAAAGTCTAAAATTGATGAATATTGAAATAGAAAAAAAAAATCAAAGAAAAAGTGCAAATATAAAGAGAGAAAAACTTTTTTCTGCAAATAAAAATACTCAAGTAAATTTTATTAGGAATTTAGAAAAATTAGACTTATTTAAAAAAGCTAAAATTATAGGAAGTTTTGTTTCAATTAGAACTGAAATTTCAACCCTTGAAATAAATCATTTTATTTTAAAAAATGACAAACAATTATGTTTGCCTAAGATTAATGGCATGTCTAATGAATTGATTTTTAAAGAATATGATTTTAAATCTAAACTTGTTACTGGTAAATATGGAACTCAGGAACCAAATAATAATAATCAAGATTTATTACCTGAAATTATTCTCACTCCCTGTTTAGCTTTCGATATGCAAGGATATAGACTTGGATACGGAGGAGGTTATTATGATAGGACATTTGATTTTTATGAAAAAATCAATCATGATTACATTTCTATTGTTGTTGCTTATTCAGATCAAAAAGTAGATAAGGTATTTCATAATGATTTAGATAAAAGAATCGACTACGTATTAACAGAAAAAGAATTATATAAAATTAAATGAAAATCATTTTTATTGGAGATATAGTAGGAAGGTCAGGAAGAGAAGCATTAAGCAATAATCTTAGTTTAATAAAAAAAAAATATCAACCTGATGTTATTGTAGCAAACGCGGAGAATGCTGCAGCAGGTTATGGCTTAAATAAAAAAATAGCTACCGAACTGATTGAGCAAGGAGTTGATGTTTTAACATTAGGAAATCATGCATGGGATCAAAAAGAAATGCTTTCCTATATTGAAGAATGTTCACAAATAGTTAGAGCTATAAATTATCCTGAGGGAGTGCCAGGTAGGGGGGAATGTAAAGTAGTTTTAGAAGATGGAAGATCCCTTATTGTTATTCAATCAATGCTTAGATTATTTATGGGCTTATCTTTAGATGATCCTTTTTTTTCTATTAAAAAAAGATTATCTTCAGAATTTCTAGGCAGCACTGTAAATGCAATTATTGTTGATTTACATGGTGAGGCCACTTCCGAAAAAAATGCTTTTGCTCATTATGTGGACGGCAAAGTAACAGCTGTATTAGGAACCCATACTCATATACCTACTGCCGATGCTAGAATTTTAGATAATGGTACTGCTTATCAAACTGATGTGGGCATGACAGGAAACTATAATTCAGTGATTGGTATGGAAAAAGAAGGACCCATACATGGATTTACCAAGGGATATAGACAGGAGGGGCGCTTTGTGTCAGCTGCCGGAAAAGGAAAGGTTTGCGGGGCTTTTATTGAAAGTGATGATCAAAATGGTCTAGCAAAAATTATAGAAACTTTCCAAATATAAGATTTTACACATAATAGACACATTGTGACAGTAATTAGCATAATTTGATGAAATTGCTTTACTAATAACGAATTAAAAATTTATACACTATTTTAATGGCAGGACATTCAAAGTTTAAAAATATAATGCATCGCAAAGGTGCCCAAGATAAAAAGCGAGCAAAAATATTTTCTCGTTTGGGGAGAGAAATTTCTGTTTCAGTTAAAGAAAGCGGACCTGATCCAGAAAAAAATATTCGACTCCGTTCTGCTATTACTGCAGCTAAGTCATTAAATATGCCAAAAGATAATATTGAACGCGCAATTAAAAAGGGAGAAGGAAATGATGCTGACTCTAATTATGAAGAAGTAAGATATGAAGGTTATGGACCTTCAGGGATTGCAATAATTGTGGATGCTATGACAAATAATAAAAATAGAACAGCTGCTGAAATTCGTTCTATTTTTAGTAAACATGGAGGAAATCTTGGAGAGACAGGTAGCGTGAGTTATAATTTTAAAAGACTAGGATCTATATCGCTTGAAAAACAACTTGCAAATGAAGAAGATCTCTTTGAATTTGCTATAAATAATGGCTCCCAAGATTTTGAAGTTAACGAAGATAACTATGTAGTTTATTGTGATCAAAGTCACCTTCATTCTTTAAATGAGAAAATTATTAATAAATTTGGATCAACAAAATCAACTGAATTAACTTGGATAAGTGAAAATAATATTAAAGTACAAAAAGAATCCGCTGAAAAATTATTTAATTTATTAAATTCTTTAGAGGAAAATGATGATGTTCAAAATGTTTCTTCAAACTTTGAAGTTTCGGAAGAAATTTTACAAAGTTTAACTTAGCTAATAGAAAGGTATTTAAATGGCTGATAAAACTTGGAAAAAACGAGAAAGAGATGTCGCAAGTTATTTTGACGGCATAAGAACGCCTTTAAGTGGAGGTAACGGAAAAGTTACTAGGGCTGATGTTATACATGAAGAACTATTTATAGAGTGTAAGTTGAGAGCGAAACATACAGCTGTTTCACTTTGGGATGATACGGCTAAGCTTGCAAAAGAAGAAGGCAAAACTCCAGTTATTGCTTTGTGTGAAAAAAATAGACCTGGATTCTGGGTCATGGTTCATAGCAATGATTTAGAAAAAATAACTAAGAAAAAAATCTAATGGAAACAGTAGTTACTTCAGAAGCAATTTCTTCAGCAGCAATAGATTTTTCCTTATTATCTTTATTTTTAAGGGCAGATTTGGTGGTAAAATCTGTAATAATTATTTTAGCTTTAGCATCAATATATTCTTGGACAATAATAATAGCGAAATTAATTAAAATGAAAAAGTTAAGACAATTAGAAAATGAGTTTGATGAAATTTTTTGGTCAGGAAATTCATTTGAAGATCTATACGAAACATTTAATTATAATCAAGAAGATCCAAAATCTAAAATTTATTGCGCTGCAATGAACGAATGGAAGAAAAGTAAACAAGGTAAAGCTATCTCAAAATCACATGATTTAAATTCTTTAAAAGAAAGAATGCATAGATCTATGTTGGTTACATTCAACAAAGAATCAGAATTGATTGAGAAGAATTTAACATTTTTGGCTACTTCAGGTTCCACCGCTCCATTTATTGGTTTGTTTGGAACTGTTTGGGGAATAATGAATAGTTTTCAATCAATAGCTATAGCTCAAAATACAAATTTGGCAGTAGTTGCTCCTGGTATAGCAGAAGCTCTATTTGCAACAGCTTTAGGTCTTTTTGTAGCAATACCTGCAGTTGTTGCATACAACAAATTGACCAGTGATTTATCTAAATATTTCATGTCTTTAGAGTCTTTTATTGATGAATTTACAACAATATTCTTTCGCCAACTAGAAAATAAATAATTTGAAAACTTCAACTAATAAAAATAATTTAAGAAACAAAAGGTACTCTCAGATGAGTGAAATAAATGTAACACCTTTTGTTGATGTGATGTTGGTTTTGTTAATAGTTTTTATGGTTACCGCTCCATTGCTTACCGTAGGTATTCCTGTTGATTTGCCAAAAGTGAAGGCAGATGCTCTTACTGATCAAAAAGATCCCATAGAGATTACAGTAAAATTAGATGGTAAATTATATATAGGCGAACAACTTGTAGAGGTGGAAAATTTAGTGCCTAGATTGAATGCAATCACTGATCAAAATGTAGAGGCAAGAGTATATGTAAGGGGAGATAGAGTTGTTGCATATGGACGTGTAATGGAAATAATGTCTAAAATAAACTCAGCTGGATACACTAAAGTAGCGTTAGTAGCTCAAAATCCTAGTGATTAATTCTAATGAATATATTGATTATTAAAAATTTTTTTTCTCTAAAAAGTGAAAGTATAGGTTTTTATATTTCTTTGCTATTGCATTTCTTAATTTTAGCTTTTGCAATAGGCATACCAAATTTTTTTGATAGACCCAAAATATATGTTCCAGAAATTATACCCATTGAAATAATTAATGTATCAGATAGTACTTCTATACCCAAAAAGGAACTTGATCAAAATGACAATAAAACAACTAATACTACATTGAAACAAAAAAAATTTAATAGTTCGGATATAAAAGAAATACAAAAAGCTGAATTAAAAGCAAAACCCATATCGGAGTCCATAAAAGACAAAGAAGTTTCAAATATGATTAAGCAAGATATTTTAATTGAAAAAAAACCTGTTAAAAAAATTAAATTAGAAAAAGAAAAAATAATTTTAAAAGAAAATAATATTGAAACTATACCAACAAAAAAAATTAAACCTAAAATTAAACCCTCAACTCAATCTGAAGAATTATTAAAAAATAAAAAACAAGATGTTATTATTGCGGCTAAACCAAAAGCAAAGCCTAAGAAAGAATTTAGTATTGCATCAATGTTAAAAGATTTACGTAATGAAAAATCTACACAGAATATTGATAAACTAAAAGAAGAAGAAAAAAATATAGAAAACATATCTGATGAAGAAAAAAAAGTTAATGAAAATAATTTCAAATTATCAATAAGCGAAATAGACTTGCTCAGACAGCAACTTTCGTCATGTTGGATAGCTCCAGCTGGAGCAGTAATTGAAAAAGGGATGACGGTTAAAGTATCTGCTAAAGTTCAACAAAATAGAAGGGTTTATGATAGTTCCGTTCGTATTGTTGACACAAATATATCTAAAAGTAATCCTTTTTATGGACCTATAACAGAAAGTGCTATGAGAACTCTTTTGAACCCTGATTGCATACCTCTAAAATTACCTAAAGATAAATATAATTTATGGAAAAATTTAACAATAACTTTTGATTATAGTATTATGAAAGGTTACTAATTAATATATGAATTATTTCTTTATGAAAAATTATTTTTATTTATTAACTATTTTCTTTATTTCTTTCAAAACTTACGCTTTGGAGGTAACTTTAACTCAAGGTACAGTAAAACCAACACCGATAGCTGTAACAGATTTTTTTTCTACTGATAACAAGATTAAAAAAATTGGAAAAAATATCTCTATGATAATATCTGATAATCTAGAGCGTTCAGGATTATTTTTGCCAATTGATAAAAAAGCCTTTATTCAGGATACTGAGTCCTTATCTGACCAGCCTAGGTTTGAAGACTGGAAATTGATCAAGGCTCAACACTTAATATCAGGAAAAATTTTTAAGAATAATGATAAAATCTCAGTTGAATTCCGTTTATTTGATGTATTTGCTCAAAAACAACTTATTGGCAAAAGATATCAAACATCAGAAAATAATTGGCGCAGAGTTTCTCATATAATTTCAGATGCAATTTTCGAAAGAATTACTGGAGAAGGAGGGTACTTCGATACGCGAATTGTTTATGTAGCTGAAACAGGTCCAAAAGAGAACAAACAAAAAAGACTTGCGATTATGGATCAAGATCAAGCTAATCATCGTTTTTTAAC
>CEUZ01060619.1_pt1 | contig 20580 bp, 12 predicted proteins | sample 361511 | NCBI WGS metagenome assembly CEUZ01 (sample SAMEA2622822, study PRJEB7988) | marine metagenome | biome: marine biome (ENVO:00000447); feature: surface water layer (ENVO:00002042); material: "saline water (ENVO:00002010), including plankton (ENVO:xxxxxxxx)" | depth 5 m
GAATCAGGGATCCCTGATAGAGCAGCGCAGTAAAGTAGTATACCCAAGCCGTGGCCACTAAGCCAGGTCATGGCGGCTAAAACCCAAAAAGCCTGATCTGGGTTTGCAAACCATAGTTGTGGCTCGAAACCAAGTGCTGTAACCAAAAGATTTGCGAATCCTGAACCTGGTTCAAATATCCATTTTATTATTGCAGTAAACACAACAAGACTCAAGACAGTAGGAAGATAAAATGCTGCTTTGAAGAATGATTGGAATCTCTTCTTAAACTTTATTATGATAGTTGCGAGTAACAGCGATATAATAATATGAGCGGGAACGACAGCAAGACTATACTTTAAACTGATCCATACTGTATGCCACCAAAATGGACTCATCAAAATATCGATATAATTGGAAATTCCTACCCATTCACTTGTCATTTTTGACAGTGAGAAATCTGTAAAACTGTAATTAATTGACTTAATGATGGGAAGTAAAAAGAAAATTGTAGACCATCCAAGAGGAATAGATATGAAAACATACGCCCAGAAGATTTCGTTATAGGTTCGTTTTCTAAATATCTCACGTAAGTGAGTATATGGTATTTGATCAATTATCTTCATTTATCGGCATAGTACTTGTCTATAACTTTTTGAACATTTTCATACCATTCTCTACCAGCATTCTCAGGGGTAATCTGGTCTAAAGCTATGGCTTCCAGTAAAGAGAACCCGCGTTGATTTAACCAGTCTTCCCATAACAAAGTAATGCCACGCCTATCATCATTATCAGGGAAAATAACTTCCTCAGTTGGTGCCCAAGCATGAGGTGAATCAAAGAATAACTTGTATGCTATCCATTCAGGATCTTCGTAATCGACAATATTATGGAAAATCTCAGTTGTTATTTTTGAAGGTGGCGGGAAAGCTCCTCTAGTTCGGTATTGCCAATAGGATACCATTATGGGGCTCGACATATATTTCGCAAAAAGAAGTGCATTTTGAGTGTGCTTATCTCCTTTGTAAGGGTTTTGCTTGAATACTGAATAACCTGTTGCCCCAACCATAAAAACCGGGTGACCTACTTTGCTATATCTAGGAGACTGCATTACAACCATTTGTAACGGCTTGCCTTGGATTATTCCATTGCGAACATCTTGGCTATGGAGCTTTGCATATTGAACATAGACCTGTGGAGCACCTGACCATGTCATAGCTAAAGTTTGTTTATTGATTAATTCCTTCGTTATCTGATTGTGTACCATACCCAAGTATTTCTTACCAAAACTCTTGTCTTCATAAATCATTTGATGAATAGTTCGCATTGGTTCTGAGAAATCGTTGATAGTCAATTCAGCATCACGCTCCCACTGCTTCTTACTTTTATTATAGGTTACAAATAAGCTTCTCCACCTCTTGACCTTCTCTATCCCCCAATAAGCCGGACCTAGTTCATTTTGAAAAAGTTCTCTCAGATTTTTTAGTGGAGTTCCAAAGCCATATATGTCTATGGTTCCATCACCGTCAGAATCAGTGGTAAGTCTTTTCGCAACATTCCTGAATTGTTCAATAGTCCAACCATTATTTAGAAAAACATTCTCATCATAACCTGCCTCGTTAAGTAATTTCTTATTCGCCGACATAAAACCACCAGACATATACTTGAATAGTGGAAACACCCATTTCTTTCCCTTTCGGGTCATTGCATTAACTACCATTGGCCCATATTTTTCGAGTTCCAGATCGGTGAGCATTTCTTCTGGTATTGGAATACTTAATTCCGGCATCTCTTTGTCTCGTTCTAAAGATCCTAGATCACCTATCCCAGCAACAGCGACATCAGGGGGTGTACCTGCAGCTATCGCAAGCTTTAATTTATCTCTATATCCAGCGTAGGATTGGTTTTGATGAACGACTTGAATTGTTGGGTGACTTTCATTCCACAGTCTTACCGCCTCAACTAAAAACCTTTCAGATGAGGTTCCAAATTCTTCCCAGGTCCAAAAAACTATTTCATCAATTTCATGAGTTTGACTCGATGGAGACAATGATTTGGAATAATTTGAAGCAGTATCTGGTTCTGATGGAATCCAAACAAATTTGATAATGATAAATATTGCTATAATTGCAAGAGCATTAACAATAATAATTTTTCTACTATTGTAAACGACAGCTAATCCATCAGACTTAATTTTATTGAATATATATAAAAAAATAGGTGGAACAAATGCCCAAAGAACAACAGCAAAAAATATATATAAAAACGGCTCCATATTGTTAGTTCGTTAGTATTGAACGTCCTTCACCTGATGATTCAAAAAGATGAATATCTCTTGGACTTGCATAAAGAGTTACAATCTCATTATTGTTTAGTGGGATATCCGAGTCCTGTTCCAAACATAGCAAACTACTTTCTGTCTCAATATAAACCAAATTAGAATCCCCGAGATATTCAACTACACTGACTTTACCGCAGACAAATGGAGGTGATTCATCATCATTGTCATTCTTTCTTATGGAAAGATGATTTGGTCTGACACCTATTGTGATTGTCCTATTTTCATAATTAGCTAGCCTTTCGTTCTTTCCAACAGGGAAATTAGTGCCATTTAAATCAATAAAATATTCGCTCACTTCCTTTATAATTCGACCTTCAAGAAAATTCATAGGTGGAGAGCCGATAAATCCCGCCACAAACAGATTGACTGGTTGATTATAAATCTCTTTTGGGGTTCCAACTTGTTGAAGGACACCTTCATTCATGATTACAATTCTTTTACCCAGGGTCATAGCTTCCACCTGATCATGGGTTACGTACATAGAAGTGACACCCAAATCCTTTTGCAAGCGGCCCAGTTCAACTCTCATCTTTGATCTAAGTTTGGCATCAAGGTTTGATAATGGCTCATCGAAAAGATATACTTCTGGTTTCCTTACGATAGCTCTACCTAATGCGACTCTCTGCCTCTGACCGCCAGATAACTCCTTTGGCCTTCGATCCAGCAGAGACTCCAAATCCAAGAGTTTCGATGTTTGATTAACCCTTTCTTGAATTTCAGTCTTATCGAATTTGAGATTCTCAAGTCCAAAACTCATATTCTGTCGTACCGTCATATGAGGGTAGAGGGCATAATCTTGGAATACCATTGCAACTCCCCTCTCTTTTGCATGCAAATCTGTAACGATTTGGTCTCCGATGATGATTTCTCCTGACGTAGGAACCTCCAAACCTGCTACCATCCTCAGGACGGTTGTTTTTCCACAACCCGACGGACCAAGTAGCACCAACAATTCTCCATCAGAAATTTCTAGACTGAAATTGTCAACAGCTGTAACGCTATCACTGTTCCTTGAGCTAGACTCGAAGATTTTTGTGATATCAGTTAGTAGAATACTTGTCATATAGTCAATTAAATGGGATACAGTCTATTGACTTAATTCTTTACTTAACTTATCCAAATCTTTTATAGGTTTCAAAATATCTCTCCTAAAGTAGTTTAATCTATCCTGAGAAATTACTTTTTTGGAGCCATCTGTTCTACAACATATCCATGCTATCTTTATGAAAGAAGGCAAAAAATTCAGTTCTTCACTACTGATTTCAGACACGGCGTGATAACTGGAAAGGAAGATCAGACTATTATTAACTGACATCTCGCATGCATCAGTCAATGAATAGATATCTGAAGGATCAATATCATTTTTTCTCGAGCCGGCAAAGAAAAGGCTCCCATAAGCAAGGTCCTGTAGTCTGGGCTGTAACGAAACCCAATCCAAGTCGAAAAATGCCAACTTTCCTCCATTCAGGAATTTTACATTCCCAGGGTGAAAATCCCCGTGAATCAAAACTTGAGGAAGTGACCTGTAAACGTTATTATTCAAATCTTTTTCAATATTATCAAGTTCAGACAATAATATTTCAAATTCAGGAAAATCTCTTCTGTTATCACGATCTTGAAATAATTCATTGATAACATCTCTTGCGGGTCCTGGTGGATCTATTCTAGAAATAGATTTTGGATATCTAGTCTTAAATGAATTTCCAGCAATATGAAATTTTGCCAGATATTCTCCTGCAATTTTTAAATGATCTTCTTTATCCCTAATAAATGGCTTGCCATCAATATATTTTGTTAATTCATAATAATTTCCAAAAAGCTGAGAATATGTTTTCCCATGTATATTTAAAACTGGTGAAGGAGTAACTATATCATTATGAGAAAAAAAACTCATCAACGAATGATCATATTCAATATCACCTTTTATAACTGATAAACCTTCCCTTTCCCTAAGAAAGTACTTCTTCCTTCCTGCACACCATATTTCATAATTATTATTTCTGGTCCCACTCTCACATGAAGTAATGCCAGAGATTTCACCAATATCGTATTCGGTTAGAATAGAAAGTATTCGCTCATCCTTTTCATACATAAATTAATGGCTATTAATCTGACAACAGATTAATCCTAGTCTTGATATGATGACAATTTTTTCTCATCTATTTGAACTCCAAGGCCATGGAAACCTTCAAGTTCAATTTTGCCATTATCTATATTTACTCCACCTGCCGTAATGTCATCAGCAAGAAATTGCCATCCATTCAAATCCAATGGCACCGGCAATTTGAAGGATGAAAAGAGAGAGGCTCCAGCCGCCATTGCAAGTCTGGATTCAGTAAGACTACTTGCCAGTACTTCCATTCCTGAATCAAGAGCCAGTGAAATAGCTTTCCTGGTTCGAAATAAACCCGTCATCTTACATACCTTGACAACAAAAACATCAGCCGCCTCACGAAGAATAAACTCTTGTAAAGTATCAATTGAAAAAATGCTTTCATCAATAGCAATAGGCACATTGCACTTTTCTTTTATTTTTCGATGACCAGTTATATCACCCGCAGAAATTGGCTGTTCAAGATAATGAATACCTAAGTCAGCAAACTCGGAAGCATGTTTGATTGTAAGATCTACTGTATAGGCTTGATTGGGATCCGCCCAAATAATTCCACCAGCGGCGTTATTCACAACACTCTCAAGTATTTTCAAATCTTCCGCAATACTATCGTGACCAACCTTTACCTTGAAGCACTTGTAGCCATCCTCAACAGCGGAAGCTACGATATTCCCTGCACTGGTAGGATCGGTTGCAAAAACAGTATAGCAAAGTGGCATTGAGACCTTCTCCTTACTTCCAAAGTATTCATATAAGGTTTGATTCTTATCTTTGGCCATTAGATCATGCATCGCTAAATCAATAGCCGATTTTGCAATAGGTTGACCAGGATGCGTTGAAGGTGCTATTTCAGTATCCATTACTTCATGAATAGATTGTATATCAAATACATCCATCCCTATGATCGCTGGAGCTAGATACTTATTAAGTGTTGAAACCACTGTTTCTTCAGTTTCATAAGACCATCGATGGCTTGGCCTACATTCTCCCCATCCAATGAGTTCGGTGTCCGTAATAACTTTAACATAAATATGCGGTGCACCTATAGAAGCATCAGCAACTGAACCTCTTGAAATACTGAACTCGGATTTCAGTGGTAGTTTTGTGCTTATTACATCAATCGATTGAATGACCACTAAGATTCTCCTTTATGATTACAGAAATATCATCGGATTAGAGCGATTCTTTTTGTCTGTACGCTCAATCCATCATTTAAAACAACCAAATAGATTCCAGATGATACTTCTGAACCAAGAGAATTCCGTCCATCCCAACTAATCCGATGAGACCCACTTGTTGGTCGACCAGAGTAAAGACTTCTAATCTTGCTCCCATTGATTGCGTACAGATCCATTGTGACATCCCTGATTGTTTTACTGTCAAACTCGATAACTGTTGAAGAGTTGAATGGATTGGGATATACATCCCTCAATTTAACTCCCATCTTTTCAGGAAGGATTTTACCACTATTGTTCTCATCTATATTGATTGTTGTAATATCATCCTCTAGAGAATAAAGATAACCATCGGCAGCGGAAAATAGCACTTCCATTCTTCCATCTTGATCAAGATCAGCAATAATTGGATCTCCTACCTCACTACCGATATCATACTTAACAACGACCTTTCGTGATGTCTTCTCTCCATTCATTACATAAAGAAATCCATCAGTCCCACCAAATATATACTCATATCTATGATCTTTATCGATGTCAGCCGATACAATATCTGAAGCAGTAGTTCCAAGGTTATAACTCCATTTCGTACCACCATCAGAACCATCATAAAGGGTTATGATCCCGGTTGTACTACTTACAAGTATATCTGTTATACCGTCACCATCTGAATCAGCTGTACCGGGTATACGTGCATAAGCATCGTTATATCCTGTATTATTTTTCCACATTACAGGACAGGCAAGCGGTCCATCGTAATTCCCTTCCCCGCCTCTTAGTATAACACATTCAAGATTAAAGTAATGCGTATTGTCAGGAACAGTAAAATCAAGGGTAAGCTCAGTCCAATCATTAACCCCTCTAAGTTGGTTGCTTACACCATGGCTGATGAAGCCCCAATCGCTTTTTGCCGCTCGGGCATAGATAAATGCCGAACTATTTATTGCTGATGACATATCAGTCTTCATCATTGCTTTAAATGAATATTTTCCTCCGATATCAAAACCAGTTACATGAGCTTGGTAATTATAGATATAATCCTCAGCTCCTCGAGTGGTGATCTTCAAAGAAGCGTTACCAGAATAAGATTGAGTTTTATCAATGCTGGTATACGCATTACTTTTATCTGAAACCCAAGCATCTTCCCAATTATCAGCCTTGCCGTTATAATCATTATCTTCTTCAAAACCGCCATTCCAAATCGGAAAATCACCTGATGTCACTTCAAAATCATCAACCCAAACATTTCCTACCTTTCCTTCAGTGCCTCCTATAACTATATCATTAACCAGCACAGTCAAATAACCTCCTCCACTGATAATCTCATAGTCTCCGTCATTGTTAACATCCATAAGGATGGGTGTATGGTAACCTCCAACACTTTTTATTGGGATTAGGTCCTTTCCATCAGCCCCACTAAGTACTCTCAAATCGAAATGCTCTCTAAGAATAATATCATCAAGTCCATCTAAGTCAAGGTCATATATGACAGCATAACCGGAATAAGGAGCAATATCACTTTCCCATAGTAAACCAAGCTCTTCCTTTCCAGAATAAATTCGAGTATGACCCACATGCATTCCACCGGCATAATAACTAACAAAAATGTCAAGGACTTCATCTCCATCAAAGTTTCCTACATTCCATTCAAAGGGTTGATCCGGAAGAACTATCTGCCTTTTTATAGAGCCTGTATGATCTAAGATAACAAGAGTATTTCCAATGCTGGAAAGTTTCTTGAAGTTACCCTGATTTAATTCCTGTAATTCCTCAGCAAGTTTTGGATGATAACTCATATTATTGCTTAATCCGTTAGGTCCAGATGATAGGATTGATTGATTTGAAGCACTGGCGATAATGATTTCTTTCTTACCATCTCCCTCTAGATCTGAAACAAGTGGGGTAAATGATCTATAATATTTAGCCATTTTCCCAAAGCCCTGAAAAGTCCAAATTAAATCTGGCGCTCCTTGAGAACCCGAGGCATCATAAGAAAGAACATTAATTTTCCCAGAGGCATCTTGAATTAGGACTTCCTTATTGCCATCAGAATCCAGATCTGCTACAATTGGCTTACCCTGTTTATAGGTTCCAACCTCTTTTGCAATAATTTCTGTCCCTTCTGCTGTTAACACTCTTAACATGCCATCCGAACCAGTTAGGACAAATTCCATTGCTTCATCTACACCGCCTAAATCACCAATTGAAATAAGATTAAATGATTGGGAAGAAGTTCTTAAGCTGACTTCATCATTAAGATTTGAAGAACTGCCATCAGCTACTACAATACTACTCCCAGCCTTATAAAATAAAATCTCTGAGATTCCATCTTTATCATAATCCATTAAATAAACTTCTGGTGTTCCGTTAGTAGAATTTATGTTCGGACTTTTATTTGGCGATGGATTCATCACAACTGAATAATCTGATGCTGACCACTTAGTAGAATAAGAATTATCACCTTCAAGGGCTTCAAGATTACCATTTGTTGGTCTTCTCGATGACTCCTTCCCCACAATTAATTCCATAACACCATCGGCATCAACATCTTCTGAACCCCAATAATAGTACCCAGGTTTATCAAGCTCCACATCGCCACTCAATGCATCAAATACCATCATGTGCCAGCTTTCGTCTCCAGTGTCATTGTAAAAGGAACCAGCAATTTCAATACTGCCATCTTGATCAAAATCTGAAATAGAATTGAGACTAAACCTTAATTCCTTATTGTCTTCAGGATAACTATACTCATAATACTTATTCCAGAGAAGTTTGAATCCTGCTTCTGTATTATCGATGACGGATATGTGCTCATCGAGGTTATCAGCTAGCATTACAACTTCAAGAAGTTCATCCTCGTCAATATTAACAATATTTAACTTTCCATAGTTTCTTCCTGAACTTCCACCTTTAAAAGCAAATCTCGTCTCAGTTTTTCCAGTAGAACCATCATATATATAAATACTGCCAAGCGTTGCAATAATGACCTCTGTTTCACCATCAGCATCGATATCAGCTGAAGCGACTGGCGCGATATAACCATCACCAGGTTCAGAAGCATATGCACGCCAGATTTCTTTACCTGAAGCAATGCCTGAAGAAAATGAAAACGCGAAACCATGAGGACTTATCGATGGCCAACAAAATATTTCAAGCTTACCATCTGATGAATTATCAAGATCATCAACAACAATACCATAAGATCCTACACCTTGTGCTGGGTCAACAAATACATGCTTCCATGCAATATTACCGGTACTACCTGAGTATATAAGCAATGTGGGAGGAGAGGAGGTCGATGCCAATACTTCAAAGTTTCCATCATTATCAAAATCATAAATTCCCTCAATTCTAGTAATAGCTGAGGGGGATGTCTGCCATAATAAACTTCCGTCACTACTAAATACTAGAATTTTGCCACCGGCAAGGACAATGTTTTCATTATTGCTATCAGAATTAATATCAAAAACAATCGACTGATTGGCTGAACCACCAAGAAAAAATTTCCACCTTATAGAAGGCTCTACAAAAGGACCTATAATATTTGAAACTCCAGTATTATGACGGTCTAAACGCCACATAGGCCAATCATCAGTTACTTGACCATTTAATTGGACAAGAAATATCATTATAACTGAAAAAACAAGGTTTCTCATTTTTTCTCCTATTATTGTTATTAAAAAAAGTGCCGAGGAAATTTGCACCTCGGCACTTTCACTTCAAGCTCTCACCCATTTGAAAAAAACTGCAAAATTGGAGAGCGTATATTGCGCAGGAGGAACTTAGCGCATAAGAAGCATTTTCTTAGATAGCTTACTTCCGTTTACTTCTAACACATAGCTGTAAACTCCGGAAGCTACCATTTCACCTGTGTTATTGATTCCACCCCAAGAGACATTATGTGCACCAGGAGCTTGAATTTCATTAACAATAGTCCTCACTTCCTGCCCTAACATATTAAATACCTTAAGGCTAACCATTCCTTCTTGAGGAATCTCATAAGCGATTTCCGTGTTTGGATTGAATGGATTAGGAAAGTTCTGTGAAAGAGTGAAACCACTCGGAACAAGATCAGAGCTGGCAATACCAGCTGTCAAGCCAGCACCACTATAGATATAGATCTTACCGCCAGTTGCCGCTGAGACAGCAAAGTCATCCATATCATCACCATTAAGGTCGCCCACTGACCACATTCCTGTACCAAGGCCTTCACCTCCTGTGCCATACATAACGACATCGGCTGTTCCGGTCGGTCCTTTACCTCCGAGGAAGATCTGGACAGATCCATCACCATTTTTGCCTGTGGCAGATTCTGTTGAATCTGACGGATCAGAAACAGCAAAATCATCATAACCATCACCATTAATATCACCAAGCGCACCAACATAACTAAGTGTTGATGAATTATAACCATAGGTTGCACCAGATTCGATTATAGTAACCAAAGGCTCCCTATCAACTGCAGCTGATGTTTTTTCACCTGTAGTATCAGCAGCAACAAGTCCTCTTTCACCTGACCAGAGCATTGCAACACCCCATGAATGAGAGGCTGCAAGAAAATCATCGGCACCATCATTATCAACATCACCGGCATTGACTCCTCTGTATCCAAAGTAAAGATACTTTTCTAGAGAAATCAAGCTCCACGGCGCCACCATATAATGGTCAGCCAGCCCGTCCATATCTTCTCCGCCTAAAAATACAGACAACATTCCAGGCTGGTTATTACTCGCATAAGTGTCACCACCACCATAGCCGTAGTTACTTGTGAAAATATCATCTTTACCGTCTTTATTAAAGTCACCAACGTCTAGTGCGCCACCAACAAAATAACCTGGGCCAGTACCCCAAACAGGAGCTGCTTTAGTTGAATCAGCAAACCCGTGTAGGGCAACATCATAACCACCAGCAACGCCAGAACTATCTTGAACGTATGAAGTGTCAGCCACATCTGGACCAAAACGAATTTCAATCCGACCTCGAAGATCATCAGCATACAGAACCCCGATAGCAAGGTCACCGTCGCCATCATCATTGAAATCACCTATTGCTAGGTTCCAACCATACCATTGATTAGCTATAGGTGTTTTCCTTGAAACAAATTCATCAGCATCAGCTTCAGTAAGAGTGTCGCCAGAAGTAAAAGTGCTACTTCCATAGTAGACGTATACTCCACCAACACCAGGGATGTCGGAGACAGTGTCTTTTGAGGCACTAACAGCAATATCAGCAATATCATCACCGTTAAGATCACCCACAGCAACCGCTGTACCAAACTGGCTGCCAGTACTACCTTTAATCACAAGATCAACATCGCCATCAAGACCAAACTCATCTACAGTCCAAACAGAAATAATATTTGAACCAAATGGACTTTGACTACCTGATATGATGTCATGATAACCATCACCATTGACATCACCAACATGGCCACCATATGTCGCCGTACCCTCTAGTGTAAAGAGATTAGTTTGGGCAACCAATCCTGACGAAACAAAAAGGGTTAAGGCACAAACTATAACAGTCTTTTTCATTACTGCTCCTTTTATTGATTTATTTAAGCTTAACAATGTATTGTACCGCTGTCATCTCGACGCGTGCCTAAATTTTAGCCCTTAGTAAATAAGAAAAGCAAGAAAAAAACTTAAAATCTAAAAATCAATCAGAACAGTAAACATGTTGACTGAATTGAATACTCCCAAATCGGCATAAGAATAATCAACATTCACTCCAGAAACATTGATCCCGAAACCAAACGTTGGATAACTTCTGTATTCTTCTAGTCTGTAGCCTGCACGAATGAAAAATAACTGACGAAAATCAAATTCCGAACCCAGACGAAAGCCAAAATCACCGTCATTTGGGTAATTTCCAACAGCACTCAGCCATAACTTTGAGCCTGATTCGCCTTTTTCATCTTCTGATTCTCTTAATGAAAGTAAATCAGTTGCGACGCCAAAACTAAAGTTTGTAGGGATCCTCCAATATATAGTGTTCAAGCTTGCTTGAACTTCATATGCTGGACTTTCTTCTTCACCAAGACCAAGAGTTCTGCGATAAGGAACATCCAGGTCTCTTCCAGTAAACCGCATATCAGTGCCAAAGTTTGACAGATTCATTCCAATTCGGAAGCCATAAAAGTTAGTCCTTAGAATACTCCCTATATCGATTGCAACAGAATGAGCTGACTCATGGTAAATCTTTTCCTGAATGATTTTTATTGTGCTACCTACTGAGAATCTATCTGTCAAGTTGCGGCCATAGCTCAAGCCCACAGCTAAATCAGAATAGTTATAGTAGTAACCGGTACCGGAAGGTTCTTCCACAGTGGTTATTTCAACTGGATCACTAGCCAGAGAGATTACACTTAGTCCGATACCACCTTTAGCAAAAGGGAAAGAAACTCCCGCAAAAAGGTGCGACAACTCAACTATCCACTGATTTTGCATTAATGACAATTGAAAATCTTCAGATGAAGCCAAACCCGCAGGGTTCCAAAACATAGAAGTCGGTCCTTCAGCAAGAGCAACAAATGCTCCACCCATTCCGGACTCACGAGATCCTACCGGTATTTTTAAGAAAACGGCGGCGGCTGTACCAACCTTGGAAGTTTTTGGAAGGACCTCTGGTGGTGGAAGATTATTCTGGTCATCCTGTGAGAAAAGAACACCAAACAATAATAGAAAGACTAAAGACTTTACGATTACGAACTTTTTGCTCACTAACTACCTTATCACCGCAAATTTACCAGTGGTTTGGTGTCCTTCTGGGGTCGTCACGATGTATATGTACATCCCGGAAGCGACTTCCAGCTGGTTCTTGTTTATCATTTCCCATTCATGAACACCCTTCGTCTCTCTTGTGTAGGTAAAACCCCTACCCGCTCCAGGAGTTATTCGGGTACCCAACGAGCGAACACCTTTATGATCAATCTGGTATACATGTTCGCCAGCAACATTGAATATATCGATTTTGCATTCAGGAGGAAGGTTGACAAAAGCAAGCTTGCGCGTTGCCCTTCCTATATCCCACGCCGCTGAAACCAAATACGGATTCGGAACAACTCTAACTTGATCAAGCTCTGCCTTAACCATATCAGAATCCACCACAGACTTTATTGTCGAGAAGCGAAAGCTCTGGCCTCTCGGGAATGGTTTCATTGGACTCATATAAAATTTATCCCCGATACTCGGAGGACTGCCATCAGGAGGATGAACCGTATATAAGAGCAACAGATTCTTACCATCAGAATTCTTTACAAGAATCTTGTCGGCCTCAGTTTGATAGGAAGCAGCACCTGTCGATAAAACCGGATTCCAATTGGCGCCTCCGGGTAATAAATCCCACGATCCGGCGGAACCCCCATATTTATCCTTATCATCAGGATACTTGCCGATCATATCAACGACATACATGTTTGAAGAAAGATCCTCTCCTGTAGTGACATTTGCAACCTTCAGAGGAAGTTGGTATGTAGCTGAACCATAGCCACTTGAAGCCTCAACAGTGAGAGGCTCATCTGTTATGGTTACTTCAAATATATCGTCACCAGCAGGCCCAAATAGTCTCGCATCCCAATAAGGAAAATCAGCGCCATCTTTCGCCGTGGAGCCGTAAACCCACATGGCATCTGTTCCTTCTGTATTTCTGCCATAAAAATCTAGCCTAACTCCGCCCGCAAGCGGTGTATTGTCCCCAGACTCATCGGTCATCATAACGTTCTCAAGTATGAATTCACCGGAATCAACATCAAATAAACTGAACCCCTGCTGATAAAGCGTATCCTCAAAAAAGAAAACTGTATCAGTAAAGGTGAGCTCATATTCATGACCTGTGAAAAGATTTGGCAATATGGAATTAACCTTCACATAATAACTGTCATCAGGATACTGTTGAAGGTCGACGAGTGGGAAGAGTGTGTCCTCTGACGCTGAACCATCAATAACACCAATGGCCTCCAGAAATGGAACAACATAAGCAGTATTGCCAAAACCCCCTCTAGATCCTATTGGACTTTCCAATGACGAGAGCTCTTTTTCAATTAATGGCCCGCTATAAGATGTGACAGCATACACATAAGGCAGTCCATTCGTTACATTTGTATCTACAAAAGAATGCTTTAACCCAGTATCAGAACCAAGATTGATATATGGATCAAATGGGTCCGCACCCTTAACACCATTAATCTTATCATATTGTACCAAAGGAATGTGACCTACGATATTACCCTGCAAATCCAAAACTTCTTTTCCCCAATCATTTATAAATTGATTGGTACCGTATCTTCTGAAAACGCGATACCCTTCAAAGTTTGGATCTGTTTCTGCCCCATTATCCCAGTAAAGAGTTACTTTGCCATCAGAAGCGACACCAGTCACTGATGGTGCTGGTGGTGGTGAAGGACCCAAAAACTCATTATCAGCCATCTCCTGCATTGAAATGGCATCATTCTTCAATGTTTCATTATCCGGGGAAAGAACAACCCCCATAGAAACCCTTGTAGAATCCCCCGCAGCTAAATCAAAAGGGCCACTCATCATGAAAAACCCAAACATTGCACCATCTTCATAGGTCTCAGGAATCCAATCCGTATCATCAATTCTAACATTGTTTCCATGAAAGTAATTCGCCGGGTCACCCTCTATATCTGGATCATCAGGATTGCTGCTGATTATTGGCCACATACCTTCATCAGTCCTAGGCCCAATATCCTGATCATCTACCTTAAATACATGAAAATCTGTCATCCCGAGTTCTTCACCATCAGGTGACAGGGGACTTTTAACCATTTTCACGCCAAAGTTCCTGGTATTCGTTTTCCACCCCTTAGGGTCATAGAACTTGGGGTCATAAGAATATATTAAATCAACTTCACCATCCTTATCCGAATCCAAAGAACCTATATAATAATCAAGATTATCGCTGAAGCCCAGACCAAGCTTAGCGTACCATCCAACATAACCATCTTTTATATCTTGATCACTGGTATTAATAATCAAATAATCATAAAAAATAATACCAGCAGCAAAAGCAACTCCATAATCAAAACTCATCACTTCTACACGTAAACCAAGAGGATCTTTACCAGCATTATTCCTATCATCCATGACATAAAATATGTCCCTGCTAGATGTGGAAAATGGTGCCAACACATTGTACCGATCGGCTTCACTTGACCCTGGCTTCATTCTGCCCGGCCAATAAGGTTTACCACCCTTTAAAGGCCAAGTCACTGGTATGTCGCTGGAAGCGACATACGGTCGACCGAGAAATGAAGAATATCCGGATTTAGGATTAAAATGCTCTTGAGCAGATTCTTTTACTGGCATCCAGTCTAAAGGAGGGCCACCAGGCCAGAAATTCCCACTACTTAGAGAATGAGCTTCTATGACATTATCTTCAACAGCAAAAACCAGTCCTATAACCCAGGCATTCTGAGAATTGTGAAGTGTATTCTGGTAATACATATAGCTACAGCAAGTAGTACTTGTAGAACTACCAGTGATTAATCCATAGTTACTACCCCAGTTTCTTAAGTTTCCATATCCATGATAAACAAAAACTATATCCTCAAAATCTTCACCTATATCATCTTGTGAAAAAAGAAAAGAAGAAAACAGAATTAAAGAAATAAGTCCGAAATAAAACTTCAGTTTCAAATTAATCTTATCGAGCATACTTGATTCCAAAAAATATCTGCCTTGGGGCATCAAAGTAAGTTGGATTTTTTAGATATTCTTCAGAACCCCTGTAAAAGGGCCCAGCATCCCACGGTTCCCCTGTAATTGGATAGACAAACAAGATATTTCGAGTATCAAAAAGATTTGTGATTTTGGAATACAGTATAAGTTGACCCAAGAAAGTATTTATCCGCTTTTCAGCCCTGACATCAACGCGATTTGTCCAAGGACGTCTAGCTGAATTTACAAGTAGTGCCGTTCGCCAAAACTCCTCCGCCACACCAAGCTGCGGAGTATAAGGAAAGCCACTACCAAGATTTATTAGAAAACTAAAACTAAGGTTTTGCAAGGGTCGTAGAGACATTAATTCAAATCCGAAATTTTCCGGAAAAGCTAGGTTTAAGTTGACACCAAATTTGTGTCTTTGATCCCAATTGGCAGGAAACTCTCTTCTAGGTCTTATTTCTGTTGCTCCATAAAGAGCTACCCAAGGATTTGTTTGACTTTCCCTCGTTCTAGCTTCCGATAATGTATAATTAAGTGTACCACCCCAATAATTGCTGAAACGTTTCTCGAAGGAGAGTTCTATTCCCCTTGTAAAGGCATAATTTGAATTATCTACAATTGGATAGGTGTATGGATAGAATAACTGTTCCGAAGTTCCTGAAAGATTGAATATATCCTTATAGTAAATCGATAGATCAATAGCTGAATTCTGATTTATTTCACGCTTAAGTCCAACTTCATAAGAAACTGTCTTCTGAGCATGAACACGAGGATTACCTGCCGGATTTATTAGTAACTGACGAATATCGTGCAAGTAATACATATCTGTATAGTCAGGTCTTTGAAAAAAGTGACCATAAGCAAAGTGCAATACCATCTTATCGGTAATTGGGTGAGCAAGGCCAATTCGCGGGCTTATCTGGAGCTTAGGATCGACTTGTTCTTCAGGATAATATTTGAACCCTATTGAATCAACATAACCTGGCTGATAGATGTTTTCCCAGATCTTGTCATTAGCATCAAAGTAGTCCAACCGCAAACCAAGGTTAATTATAACAAAATCAGACTCAATTTTATTTTGAATAAAAGCAGCGGCCTCCTTAGGTGATTTCTCATAATCCTGATAATCATGTAAAATGCCTGTTGCTAGAAAGGGATTTAGATATCTAAACCTGCCTAGAGAATGATTTATAAAGTCGAAACCGGCCTTTAGTTCTTGACTGGAGGAAAGTTGATTAGTTATATCAAATTTCAGTCCAAACGTCTCAGTTTTTTCATTTTGAATAACTGAGTCATCTCCCTTGTAAACAAACTCTCCATTCCAGGATATAGGAATCTCGTAAGATGAATCAAGAGGCTTAAGGTCATCACCAATTGTGACACTTTTGCCCGGAACATATCTGTCGTAAGTCTGGGCGGTTCTGGAAAGTCGAAGACTATAAAATGATTTTTCACTAAGTATATGCTTAAAGAGAATATTGTCAAGACTATTGGTTCTGTCAATCCTGTTCATGGTGCTGGGACGATACTTCCATGAATGTGAATAGGGCTTTGACTCGTTTGATGTTCTTTGTGAAAGCACAGAGACCTTAATTGAAGAGGTAACATTATAATTGACTTTAGCCATTACCTCCCGCTGAGCAGAATAGCCAAAAGGCAGGTAACTATCTTCATTCAGATACCTTGATGAAACGAAAAAAGTCGCTTTCTTAACAAATGGGATGCCACCACTCATACTGCCTCGAAATTGACCCTTCAGATTTTTCCTGTCCCACGAATCATATTCATCCGATATACCCCAAGGTGAATAGGTTATACCGTCTGGATTTGAGTCTTCGGCAAGAGCATCTACTTTTCGGTATGGACTTACATTAATTTGTGGGGATAGCACTTCGAAATTCCAATCAAACTCTGGGTCGGGGTCTTTTGTCACTATATTTACCATACCTGACATAGCTCGACCATATTCAGCGTTGAAAGTTCCGCTCATCACTTGTAATTCCTGAACATTTGATTTGTCAAGCAACAAATTTGAATATGTACTGTAAAGTGGGTCACTTATATAAACACCATCAATCATGAAAGCTAGTTCGTTACCTCGACCTCCCCTTACATGAAATTGCCCTGATGCATCTCTAACGAAACCAGATTGGACCCCAAGGATTCCCGAAAAGTCTTCTATTGGCATTGTTTCCATCTCTTCACTGGTAACAACTTTTAGTTTTGAGGTAGCATCCATTCTAAAAAGCGGTCGCTCTGCCGTAACCAAAACTTCTTCACCTTCTACAACAGTTTCTTCAAGAGAAAAATTAACTCTTGAAGTCATGTCAGAGGATACCTGCACATTTGAAACAGTAACAGTCTTATAACCTATGAACTGGACTTTGACTGAATAGACACCTGGAGGAACGTTATTGATTATGAAAAAACCATCAACATCTGACGATCCACCAAATTCTGTTCCATCAACAAGAATGTCTGCTCCAGCAACTGATTCACCATTTGCAACGGTAGTGATTAGTCCGGATATCTTGCCTGTAGTTCCTGCAAAACTTGCGGATAGACTCAATAAGATTATTAGAAACAGTAACTTGGTTTTACTCACCATGGCAATAAGTAAGTTAAATGATCGATCATAATAAGTTTATTATACAATCATAATAAGTTTATTATACATAGGATAAGTTAATTAAACGATAAAATCAAATAAAATTCTTGTTCAAGATAATTCCGATCTCAGTTTACTTACCTAGACAATAAGATAACAGAATCAATAGTTGCATTTAGTGGCCTCCTATTTTGGGGTATGCCGGGAATACCCTGCAAGTTCTCCTCCGACTTATTTTAACAAGGCCGCGAGTAGTGTGGAAAACCAACTGTGGCTAGCGGGAACGTGTGAGAATCGAACTCACCTCCCACCTCTCCGGCGGGACAACGGTTTTGAAGACCGCGGCGGGCACCAGCCTCGCAATCATTCCCTTCTTAAGTGATTAAGTGAGTTAGTCACTTAATTACCAAAAATTCTACCTTTCAGGTCTGTTGATGACCAGATAGGTAAGGTTCAGTTCTCTTTTCAATTTTCGCCCTATGGCTTCCGCTTCTTGTCGAGTCCCGTAGCGGATTACCTGAACGGCATAGAGAGTCTTCCCTCTTACTGTGATAGGCCACAGCTCGGCACTGAATCCACTTTGATCCAGCTGCTGTACCTGCCTGAGGGCGTTGTTCCTCGCCCCGTAGGCACCCACCTGCACGACGAAGGGTCTCGGCGGGGAAGGCAATTCTAAAGTAGTTCGCGTGGCTGATGGCGGAGTAATATTTCTGTGCATCTGCGTTGTCGGGGATGGCGCTGTATTTGAGGACTGTGCCAGGGACGGCGAAGCGTATCGCATACCCTGTGACATGGGCGTTACTGCCGTATCGCCCAGTGGGCGGCTCGCAAGAGGACGTTCTGAAGAAAAATCGTAGTTAAAATCAAGGGAAGGGAAGATTGTTCCATACTGAATAACATAGTATCGGGCACTGTCGCTCTCCCCAATGGCCAAGAGTGAATTGATCTGAAGATCAATCGCCCGCTGAACATGTTCCGAAGCAGGATAATTCCTTGGCAGACGAGACAGTTCCTTGCTCGCCTGCGTGTAGAGCCCCCGGGCGTAGAGATATTCACCAACTTTGGCGAGAGCATCATCAGCGTAAGGTGAGTTGGGATAATTTTGGATTATGGCTTTGTAAGCAACAATCGCCTCCTCAGCCCGTTCTTTGACTAGTGCAGCGAGAAAAACAACCGAATCATCTCCAGGATACTGGTTCATAAGTTGAGGAATTTGCGCGCGAACCTCATCCAGGTTACCCCGCTCCACCTCCCGGAACAGGTTCGAGAAATCCTGCGCCCAGGAAACAACCAGTAGAGAGAAAACGACGCAGATAACCCGATTCATCTGCCGCCCCCCAGAATTAATACAATTTCATCTACTTGGCCGGACAACTCCTTTTCCTTCCGCTTTCGAAGCTCCAGTTTCAAGCGCGCCAACCGAATTCGAACAGATTGACCGTTTCGGCCGAGGATGTCATCCACCATGGCGATTGCGTTATCATACTCTCCTTTGGCCGCCAAGACGTTCACAAGGCCTGCCAGTGCGTCCAAATTCTTGCCGTCCTGTTCACGGAGTGTTCTGTAGAAGAGTTCAATTTCGCCAAAGCGACCCAGTTCAAAAAGGGCCTTTTCCAGCCTTCCGTATACCTGCTTTCCAGTGCCAGAAGATCTTTCTGCAAACGCCTTCCAGTGGGTAACTGCCCCGTCAAGGTTCCCGTCACCTTCTTCGAGATTTCCCATATAGAGGTGAGGATCGGCATAGGAATCATCCTCAGAAATTGCTTTTTGATAGAACCCTCTCGCCTCTTTCTGAAGACCGTCCTCGTCCCTCTCCCGTCCCTGCATCAGGTTGTAATAGGCCCTTCTGCGGTGATCGGTCTTCCGGGAAGCTTTTTCGAGCCGGCGAAGGTTCTTTGACGCCGTTTCCCATCTCTGCTGCTGTTCACAAATCTCAATGAGAAAATCGAGAGCCCATCTGTTTTTCCTGTCAAACTTGAGGATTCTATTGGCGCTCTCCTCGGCGCGATCAAAGCGGCCCGATTCTCGATAATCTATAGCAAGGCTGGCATAGATATCCACTTTCATGGCAGTGGACAGTTTTTGGCGAAACGTAAGGGATCGATGAATCTTGATGGCCTGTGCCACCTGCCGCCGCTCCCGAAAAATATCGCCCAGTTTCAGATAAGCGCGGACATTTTCAGTATCTTCCTGGATCAACTTGCGAAGCTTCTCAAATGCACTGTCGCTGTCGCCTTGGAGAAGTGCTTCCAGCGCCTCAGTGTAAAGGGTGTGAGAGTCTTTTTTCCGGCGGAAAAAACGTAAGTCCACTACTCTTCCTCGTCATCAACCTCGTAAATTCCTTCGTCAACAGTGATATTCCTCACGGAATTGACTTCCTCAGTAAGCTTTGTATTCTGGCTTCGAAGGGCCCGCGATTCAGCTTTTGTGGCCACAATAACAGACAGGGCCATCAGGTAGCCGATTGAGATGCCGACAGCAACTGTTATAATCAGCACCACCGCCACTGGGACATCCGTGAACTGTCTCACCAGCAGATCGATGGACACCAGCTGCGTGTTCTTCATGAGAATCCAAAGCAGACCAAGCAGCGCCAGCGTCCCGATAAAAATCTTAAGCAACCGCATGAGGCATTTCTCCTATTTGAGCCAGTTCACCGAAAAGAGAAACTCCTTTAG
>CEUZ01292217.1_pt1 | contig 20565 bp, 15 predicted proteins | sample 361511 | NCBI WGS metagenome assembly CEUZ01 (sample SAMEA2622822, study PRJEB7988) | marine metagenome | biome: marine biome (ENVO:00000447); feature: surface water layer (ENVO:00002042); material: "saline water (ENVO:00002010), including plankton (ENVO:xxxxxxxx)" | depth 5 m
AATAACTCTAGAATATGATTTTTTTCTATTTATTTTATTTTTTGGGTTAACCATATAGGTGCTCAGCCATGAAGAGAAAAAAAGAACTAAACCTAAAAGCATGCTAGTTCTAGCACCTTCTATAATTCCTAATAAAATTGATAATAATAATGGTAGAAATGAAATGATCTTAATTCTTTTTGATTGATCATTATAGCCAAATATTATTCCACCAAGTAAATTCGCAGGATAGATAAAATAGAGACTGTATTTAATTATGAAAGGATAATTCAATAAACCGCTATAACGATCCACTGATATCATGTTTGGAATAATTATCCATTCGCTAAGATAATTACCTAAACTATATATATCAGTAGCATGTTTGATCAGTAGGAATATTCCTAATAAACTAATGCTAGAAAAAAATAGCATCGCATGAATAAGAAATTGATAGTTAAAATGAATTTTTGTGTTAAAAAAATATTTTTGATTAATCGGATTATTTGAATAAGCAACTATTGATCCAGATGCTAATGACATAGAAAAAATAGCAATAAACCATATTGCTAAGTGATCTATTTTATAATCAGAAGCAAATAGAATTGGTACAATTGAAAAAAAAGACCAGCAAATACAAAAAAACGCGCCAGGAGAAGTCCAAGTTTTTGTAATAAATTTTGTTAATATTGAAATTATAATAAGTAAAATAATTGGTAAGATAATCATGGTTTTATAATGATTTAATTTTATTCATTGAATAAATTGAATAAATACCAGTTATACTACAGTATATAAAAGCAGATAATAAAGAAGAGTAGGCAGTTGCACGCCCCCCTATTATTGGTAAGAAATAATAATTTCCAATTATATTTATTATTAGAGAAGGAATAATTGCCATCGTCATTAGACTTGTTTTTTCCATTAATTCTAACATTTTATGAGTTAAAAAAGATAGTTGCCATAATAATCCGCTCGCTAGCAATGGCACTATAAGTCTTCTTGATTCTGAATCAAATCCTGGAATCATAATTCCCATTAATAAAAAAGTAAAGTCATTAAACTTCCAGACAATATATAAAATAATAACACCTATAATAAAAACTAATGAAATGCTTTGATTAATTAACCGAGTAGCATCATGATAATTTGATTTATTCCATAAACTCATAATCCTAGGATGAAGTGCCATTATAAAAGGAAATAAAGTTAAAGAGAAGAAGCGCGTTAATAGCTCTTGAGTACTAGCATATAATCCTAAGTATTGATCTGGAAGATAAATATTAATAAAAAAACGATCTAAAAATGGCAATGCAAGTCCCACTGCAAACCACAAAGATAGTGGCGTACCGTAATAAGCCCATTTTTTTAAAAGATCATTATTTTGTTTAGCAATTAGATTTTTTATATTTCTGAATCGATAATTTTTAAATGACGTTTTAATCAAAAACATCATACTTAATAGGAATGAAAAACTAACTCCCAATAATAAAAATTCCTTATTGGAAGAAATAATTTTCATTAAGAATAATGGAATTGCTAGCGACAAGGAAGCTTGTATACTAGTTAGAATAAAAACCTTTTTTGGTAAAATTTTTGACTGGAATAAAGTTTTAACATAATTAAAACAACCCATCATAATTATCAACATTATTGAAAAGCAGTAAATTTTGATTGAAAGAGGTTGAAAATAAATAAAAATAGATAAAATTAATAAACAAGATACTATAGATATAAATATAGCTTTTGTCCTATTGTTATTATAGCTATTTAAAATATGATCTTTCGAATAATAACGCAATGTGGACTGATTTAGCCAGCCAAAGCCAACTGCTACAAATAAAGTACATTGAGACAAAATGAAACTATACTGACCATATTCTTCTGTACCTAAGATTCTTAAGAATATTAATACTGAAGAAAGGCCAACTATACCAGGGATTATTTTTGAAAGAATATAGAGAAAAGTTTCTTTAAATAATAAACGGTCTAATATCAGTCTGCAGTACCTTGTATATAATTTTCACGGAAATAAATTGTAAATATGCTTGCAAAAATACCAAAAAATATTGAAAAAACAATACTCAAACCTCTTCTTGGACGGGTTAGTTTAGCTGGTATACTTGGGGCATCAATAATTTGTACCATATCATCTCTTTCAATTTCGTCAATTTTTGCCTTTTCGTGCTGAGTTTTCAATGTTACATATAAACTATTTTGAAGATCTAATTCCCGACCCATCTCTTGTACGCGCATTGTAAGAGAAGGTGATGATGATATATTACGATTATATTCGCGGAACTCCCTTAGTTCCTGTTCCATTTTTTTCATGCCGGAAGAAACCTCTTTGAGCCTATCTTCAATAAAAAGTTTTTTTTGCGTTACTCTATTTGTTTTTAATTGACGTTGAATCTTACCTGATTTTTCAATTAACCTATTTGATAACTCAGCAGAAAATAATGGCTCAAAGGCAGAAACTTCTAACGTAACTACAGGGGAAAGGCGATCTTTAATAATATTAATCATTTTTCTTAATTCTATTATTGCTCTATTGTTTTGGTTCTGCTCTTGATACTTTGATAGAGAATGCTCACTAATAATTATTTGCTTCAACGATTTTGTTCCGTACTTTTTTGTTTCATATTCTTCATCCAATACTTTCGATAATAAATTATTACTAATTACGATTTCAGGGTAAATCTCATCCCATGGAACAGAACCACCAATTGTAAGTGGAATATTTATTCCAAGTTGCGCTGCGACACCTGAAAAGCCACTCGAACTAGATCCATCTTCTGAAATAGGCAAAACTTTAGATACTGAAGTATAAATGGGGTCAGCAATAAAAAACACATATATCACTGTTATTCCCATCGATACCAATGGTAATAACAAGAGTGTTTTTATATTATTTTTTATTATTTTTTTGTTTTGTTGCCAAATAAAATGTTTTGATTTATGAGGTTCATAGTTTTCGTCATTTTTTTGACTAATTGATCCACTCTGAGTAATTATAGGATTATCAAAATTTTTTGCATTTAAAACTTCTGTAGTGTATTTCATTAAATGTTTTGGTGGAATCTCTCCAGCTTTAATCCAACCAGATAGAGTTTGTGGAGTTACATTAAAATATTTTGCAACTTGATAATTGCGCCGAAACCCAAAATGGCGCATTACTTCAATTACAACCTGTTCAGCTGTTAATTCTTTATCTTTCATAACTGATTTTTATTATTTAGATATTCCATCAGGATTTGTTCCTACTAATAAAATATCAAAAAGACTTGCGCCGAATGATTTTGTAGAGCCAACAAAAACAAGATTATTATTAGAAGATTCAAATAAAGACCAACCCCAATCATCTTCATCCATTGATCCATAAGAATTACTCCAAATTATATTTCCTGAATTATCCAATTTTGTCATGAAAGCATCATTTTTACTTTTATTATTTGGTTGTCTAGAAGACCCTACGACTACAACACCTCCCAAATTCGTTGTAGTTGCACTAAATTGATTTCTTTGATGACTATTAGAATTAAGTCTACGCTGCCAATCAATATTTCCCGATCCATCAATTTTGATTATTGTAGGTTGAAAAACTTCAGGTGAATTGACAGAATTGACACCTGAACATAAATAATAAAATCCTTCTGCCGATTTTGAAATAGTAAATATTGATTGTGAAATTTGGCTTTCATCAAGCAATTCTTTTTCCCAAAGCAAATCTCCTTTTTCATCAATTCGTAAAATTAGACCATTTAATGAACCTTTGCTATATCGATCTCTTGCGCCAACTAATATAAATCCCTGATCATCTAATTGAATTATATCATAGGCCCATTCATGATTAGGGAAAGCTTTATTTCCATATGCTTTCTCCCAAATTTTTTCACCATTTTGGTCGATTTTTACTAAATATATATCCGTATTACCAGAAGATATACCAGGACTATTTGATGATCCTGCAATAATATATCCTCCCCCAATTACCTCTATAGCTGAATAGGCAACTTCCCACATACTTCCGCCGTATACCTTCTCCCATTCTTTGTTACCATGGAAGTCTGTTTTTATAACAAACATCTGCTGACTATTGCTATATGACCATGTATATCCAACAAATAAAAATCCCCCATCTGATGTGGAAACGACATCTAAACCAGCTTCATTGTCTCCTCCGCCAAAATATTGTTCCCATTCCATAACCCCACGAGTATTGGTTTTAATAGCCCATAAATCAGATTTTCCTCCTATTTCAGGAGCTCTTTGACCAACAACAATGATTCCATCATCAAATTGCGAATATGAAGCATTCCAGCCATAATCATACCCAACAGTTCCAAAAGTTCTAGAAAATCCTGGCGGAATATTGCCCTGCCACTGATAATCTTTTCCTATATCATCACAAGCAAAAAACAATAAAATTGATATAAAAGTTATGTGTCTTTTCAATTACTTAGTCGTTGTGTTTGCAAGTATAGCAATAGAGACTAGAGAAGTAATAAGGCTACTAACTTGTTGAATTCGATCTGGAAAATAATTTTGTTCAGAAATTGGCTTTTCACTCACCCTAATTATACTTCCCGGCAATATAGATTCATTGCTTTTTTGATTTATTCGAGTCGCTTCACCATAAGGAGTAATATAAACAATATGTTTTTTATCACCATAAGCCGTCAATCCTCCGGCAAATGATAAATAATTTTTTGCTGAAGCGTTTGCTCTCCATTCAAAATTACCAGGGTTATGAACTTCACCTTCTACCTTGACTGTGCCTAATGAAGGATTAGCAATAATAGTATCCCCAGGTGTTAAAGTCATTTCACCATTGCTAGAACCAAAAATGAGCGTATCTCGTTTAACAACTACATTGTTAATATTAGTTGTTTTTTGAAGTCCTCCTGCTCGAGATATAATTGAATTTATGGTTTCTTGATCTTGAATCAATGGGTAAGTACCTGGTGAATTTACTTCACCATCAACTATGACCATCCTTGAAAGTGTGAAATCTTCAAAAAGGTGAATAGAGATATGATCGTTAGGAAAAAATAAAATTTCATTGCTATTTGCTAGGTCAAATGGAATTGGTTGATATTGATTTTTTATTCTATCACGCCTAATTAATTCTGCATCTCTTACATTATTAAAATCAACACTCAAAATATTAAGTATTTGTTGAAAAGTTAGATTTTTAATCCATGGCATTTCAATATTAGACCTATTTGTAACAGAAATTGAAATTGATTTAATTGGGTCATAGTTAATGGGGATAATTAAACTGTCCCCATTAATAAGCTCAGTTTTACTAAAATCTGATTTAGAAACAAATAAATTAGATGATTGAGACCTTGCTATAATTACTTGATTATTACCATTAGTTTTTTCACCACCTGCATATTTAATCAAGGTGGAAATATTATCAGTTTCTATTATTTCAAAATAAGATGGATTTAATATGTTTCCAGTTAAAGCAACAAAATTCCCACGAGGCGGAACAACAATAATATCACTATCAAAAATTGGTATTTGATCTATAAGGCCAATCCCAGTGATTAATGGATATAAATCAAGAGTATCTACAATAACACCATTTCGCTGTAAAAAAACATTTCTTAAGGTTCCTATTTCGCTAATCCCGCCTGCTAAAATTAAAATATTTGGTATGCTTGTTGATGGATTAACAACATAATTTCCAGGATATAAAACATGCCCAGATACTGAAATATTAATATTTTTTGTCTTACCCACAGAAAACTCTAAAAACGATAATTGAGGATCTGATTTTAATGTAGCATATATACTGGTAAATCTGTTTAATACATATTCTTTAGCTTGAGATTGATTTTTACCACCTAGATAAAGCAAGCCCACATTATCAATAAATATTGTTCCATCACGATCAAGAATTTTTCTTTCATGTTGCTCAGCTTGACCCCATATAGAAATAACCACTTCATCACCAAACCCAAGAATATAATTTGAGCTTACATTCGCATTATCAATAAATTGAATAGAATCTCTAAGCGAAAAATAATTGTAACCAAAATGAGATAGAGGAGGAATACTATCAGAGTCCACAAGTAGTCGATTTAATTCTTTTAAATCTTTTTGAATAACACTCATTTTTTCGCGATAATATTTAGTTAGATCACCTGGTCTAACTAATAATCTAACTGGCCCATCTTCGGGATCTTTTTCAGCCTCAAGTCCTTTTTTGACAATTTCATTTGATTGCTGTTCAACTTTAAGCTTCCCATAAGTATCCATAAATTGCTTTAATTCTTCCGCAGTTTGGCCACTAGTTAAACTTATAGAGATAAAAAATAATAATATTCGTATTTTATTAAACATAATTATTAATAATATTCGTGTTTAATTTAATATTATTCGAATAAATCGTAAATACTAAAAATTAATAATTCTCGATATTGTTAATATTAGGGTATTTGTTGCTCTAGAATTAGCTAAGTTACCTTTTGAGGCATCAATTGGGTTTCCCATATCATCTTCATAAAAATAGTCGGGAAATCCAAGAAATGCTTCTTGCTGTTTTTCATAATAAAGCCCGATCCAGGTTCCATTGTATTTATATCGTGCGTCAAGCCTTAATTCCATTTTAACTTCTGCTGGTCTGTGTGTTACGATGCCATGCCTTTCATAATTGAGCGCAGGTATTATCATTAATCTATCTGATAAGTAACCCATATATATATACCAATCATCTGAGTCTGATCCTGAATGAGCCCCCCATCTCCTACCATAATAGGAACTAAATTGATAGGTATTTCTTTGGTACCATGTGCCCGGACCTCCCGTCCTATGCCTTGAAGTATAGGTAATCATCAAATTTGTCCATTCAGCACCCCAAATCCAATTTTTATTTGCACCGATACCATAATCTCTAACACCGATCACAGTAGCCATGCTATGATCAGGCTGCGATAAAAAATCTGCGAAATACATTCTATTGTCATTAAATCCAAATTCAGCGTATAATTTTAGATCTCTTTCCGGTAATGTCACATTTATATAACCAGATAGAGTTTGATCCCAAGCATCGTGCCCACCAACCGTATATTCAGAGTCTAATAAATCACTAGTAAATAACCCTTCAAAAACAATTTTTCGAGCATCTGCCTCTTTCCATTCATAACCAGAAAGAAGCTTTCTTCCACCTGTCAAATAATTTCTACTAAATCCAACAGAAAGAATTGCTGATCCATACCATGAAATCTGACCATTAAGTGATGTGAAATATTTTGCGTTTTCACCAAATGATTCATTAATCTTTGAAAAACTATATAATCCATAAAGGCCAATATTCCCAAATCTAATTTCATGTATTGTACCTATAATTTGAGAAGGAAATGGCTTAGTATTATTTGTCATCTGCAAACCTGAATGAACACCCCCACCCCACCATTTATTTCCATTGTTCCATCCAAAACCAAAACCTTTATAATGGATAAAAGCAAGAAAATTTCTAAAACCACTTGATTCAGGTCTGATACTTTCTGGGAGTTCTTTATCATTAAGAACAGAAAATGAACCTTCACGATCAATACTATTTACAGATAAAAAATTATTGTTGATAATATATGGCTCTGCCAGAAACGTAAAATATTTACTATTCATTGCTAATGCTATTGAATTAAAACTACCCATTCCTTTTGAAAAGTATCTAACATCCATATTCTCTTGATTAGGGACATTATCATTAAAATAAAATTCATTTTTTATTTGAACCATAAATAAAGTTGAATCTGTTTTATGAAATAATGGTCTAAACATGTTTGAATTCATAGGTTTTTCACCATCAAATTGCGATTTCTCATACAATAAAAGATGATAAGGATCAGACGGTACATGTATTTGAGAATAAGATGATGAAACAAATGAAATATTTATAAAAAGCATTATAAAAATGTTTTGCCTAAATTTATTCATATTATTTATTCATAACTTTTATTAGATGAAAAGTAAATTTTTTACAATAATATTAATATCCTCAATAGTTTGGGCATCTGCCGGATATGATAATGGAACATCAACGGGAAGAGGAAAGTTTAAAATAGATATCACTTGGAACCCTTTTAAAAAATTTGATTTTGGTCAAAGTTATATTGTAATGAGCTATGGTTTCACAGAAAACTTTGATTTTCATGGATATATATCTAAGCATCCAGAGGGATTTTATACATATTATTATGGATTATTCTATCAATTTTTTGATTCAGATAAATTGGACTTAGCAACCGCAATTGGCGCTAGAAAGAATCTTCAAGATAAAAAAATAAATCATCTTTTTTTACCACAATTATTATTTACGCGTAAAGTTACTCAAAATTTAAGTTTTGGCGGAAGCATTGTTGGTGTGAGTGATTATTCAACAAAAATAAATACGGCTCTTGATATAGGGGCTACCTATAAGTTAAAATACAAATCAAATGCTATTGAAAGTATTTCCCTTAGTTTTGGGGGCTTTCATCCAGCTACTTGGAAACCATCCTCATTTTTTTTGCCGACATATAGTATTGACATAAAATTTAATTAGATATTATCCTTCTAAAAATAAATGAGATTCCAAACCAAATAGAGAAAATTGTAATACAGAACCAAAAAGAAATAGAGTATCCAATTAATGAAAGTGTAATTCCTCCTAAAACAATAAATACAACTAATAAATCAAGAGAGGAAAAATCTCGGATTAAGCAGCCATGTCTTTTTTGTAAAATAAAAATAATGTAAGATACCGCAATTAATGATGAAAATAATCTTATACCTAGCGAGAGCTCTGTTATCCATAGACTTTCACTTATAGTCAATAAAATTGCAACCTGAAAAATGTAAGTAATAATAAGGTTTTTTCTACTAATTATAGAAATTAAGATCATTGCTAGTAATGCCCCAAAATGAAAGATATTCATTTTTTGTATAAAACTTATATCTAAAACAATAGAAAAAAATAAACATAATAATAAAACTAATATAAATAATGTCCTATAGATCAGAGGTTGTTTTTCGATTGACTCCTTCTGCCAGGAATAAAATGGTTTTATTATTCTTTCAAGCAAAGGAACATAAGCCTGAACAGGAGGAGTTAAAATAAATAATAAGAGCAAAGACAAATGCCCTAACATTATATTGGTTGATAAAATATTTGTAAAACTATATACAGAAAAAATTACTGAAAATAACCCGATGAAATAAATTGTACCGATTGAAGTAAGATAGCTACTTATTTGCTGCAATAACAAGTGATGTAAATGGATTGTATCGGGAGTCATGGGACTTTTTTTATCAGCCAATCGTGTAAAAAATACCCTGGAAGTATCTGCAATAAGATATGATACTAAAATAACAAAAGGAGACATAATTAATTTGCCACCATTATTAGATAAATCGAAGTATAATAACGGGAGCACAGCAGCATGATATCCTAAAAAAAGACTCCCACTATCACCCATAAAAATTTTTGCATTTCTTTGATTAAGGATCAAAAAACCTAACAGAATTAAGGATAAAAGAATATTTATATTAGAAAAATATGAATTTTCTATGAAACCTAATCCTGCACATAGAATAAACATAAATCCTGCCGCAAGACCATCTAATCCATCTAAAAGATTTACGGCGTTATATAGTCCAATAAACCATATCAGAAATAGTAATAATAAGATATTTTTAGATAATGAAATATTTAAAGTATAAAAACTTATTTCATTAATAGTTCCCCAGAATACTGTACAAATAAATAGTGCAATTAGTAATTGAATTGCTAGTTTTATTTTCCATGAAATAGTAAAAATATCATCAATAGCACCTAATATAATTGTAATTATCCCTCCAATTATATACCAATTATTTACTAAATCAAATTCCCAACAAAAAAATAAAAAAATCGGACCGAAAATAATTCCACCAAGCTGAGGAGTATAATTCTTATGTTTTTTCCTATAATCAGGAGATGCTAAAGCATAGTTTTTACCAATTGAGGTCACTGCAAAATGGATAACAACTGAAATCATAAAAATTGCTATATAAGGAATATCAATCAATAAATTCTCAAATTAATTTTCAGGATTAAATAAAACATGATTTGGTAAACTTCTAAAACAAAATTTATATATATTAGACTTTGGGAAAATAATCATTATAATTGTTAAAATAATTAATAATATATCTACAATAATCGATTTTTTTTTACTATACCAATATTCGAGCTCTGATTTAAATGGAACAATTTGATTTTTATAAAAATCTTTTGGATCTTCTATTTTTGAAAAATATTTTTCTTCATCTCTAAAAATGATTGAACCTATTCCTGTTACTCCTGGTTTTAAGTTTTTTATTTTAATTAATAAGTTATCTGGGATCATATCATATTGATTTTTAACTAGGGGCCGAGGCCCAACTAAACTCATATCTCCAATTAGAACATTTAAAAATTGAGGAAATTCATTTAACTTAGTCTTTCGTAGAATTTTTCCAAATGGAAGCACTCTTGGATCATTTTTTACTGTAATATCTCCCATCCCCATATTTGGGCTATTTTTTACCATTGTAGCAAATTTAATTAAACCAAATTCTTTACCATTTTTCCCAATTCGAATTTGTTTGTAAAAAACTTCTCCTTCTCCAGATAGATTTAATATAATGATAATTATTAGTCCAAATGGAAGAAAGCTTATAATTATCAACAAAGAAAGTAAAATATCAATTATTCTTTTCAACACAATCTAATCTCTATATGAAAGATCTTCTGGGGGCTTAAAACCTCCACTATAAATGGGCAACCCTGATTTAAAATAATCTTTATACCATAAAACAGTTTTATTTAAGCCATCCTGCCAAGATATTTTTGGACTATAACCTAATTCACTTTTAGATTTAGATATATCTGGACATCTCTTACTTACTGACCCTGGATACGTTGATGCATTTATATATTCTCCATTATAATCCATAATTTCACCAACAAATTTTGTTAATTCGCTAATTGTTATTTCTAAAGGGGAGCCAATATGATATATTTGCTGATTTGAATTCTCATTTTCCATTGCTAGCACAGTACCTTCTGAAGCATCAGATATATAACAAAACGCCCGAGTTTGCTCAGCGCCATAAATTTTAAATGGATTTTCTTTATTATAGAATCTCTCAACTAAGTGGGGTATGACATGCTTAAAACCCATTCTAGGGCCAAAAATATTTTGATATCTCACAATGGTTGCTGGAAAATTATATTTTTTACCATAATTCAAAAACGCTGATTCACCTAGAATTTTGGTTACGGCATATGTAAATCTAGGATGAGCAATTTCAGATATTGTTAAAGGAACATTTTCAGAGGTCGGAACATGATAATTAAAATAATCTGTAGTCGCTGCATAACATTCACTTGATGAAGAGAACAAAACTTTCCCAATATTATTTTCACAAATCCACTTTAATGTATTTTGAATTAATGCAGTATTAATACGTATGACTTCATGAGGTTCATCTATACAACGATTAACACCAACAACTGAGGCTAACATATAAACATAATCATATTTTTTTTCAAGTTTATTATAATTTTCAATACTTGTAAAATCACCCTCAATTATATTTATTGGATAATCAGAAGTGATTTTATTAAAATAATCATCCTTTTGACCCAAAGAAAAAATATCAGCAATTGTAATTTCGTATTTTCTTTTTTTTGATAAGAATTTAGTTATTCCCAAACCAATAAATCCCGCTCCACCAAGAATTAAGACTTTTTTCATAGATTTTTCACTTTTTTATTTTCATTAATTTATAACTACTATTTTTGATTAAATATCTCCCCTTCCCAAAACTTTAACTTTATGTTTTGTCATTAAAACTCTAATATTTTCTGGTGATAGCAGACCTATTATATCATAAATGAACAATGGTTTTAATTTTAGAATTGCTTTAATTGTTTTATCATCTTTATAGATTGAATGACCAGCAGTAATCAAAATTAAATTTGGGGAAGAATGAAGTTGCTTCTCTAAATCTTGTTCAATAGTTAACGATTTCTCATCCCAATATTTTACATAAGGATCATGACACAAAATATTCTGACATTCATTATTTATATAATTATATAATTTTTCAACAGGCGTACTCCTTGTATCGCCTATATCTCCTCTATAAGATATACCTAGAAACAATATTTTCGATTTAGATAAATTTGAAAAATGTTTTATTAGGAATTCAAATGCAAATCTTGGCATCTGATCATTAATATTAATCGCCATCTCGCTTTGGCCTAAAGATTCATCACTATTAAAAAGATTTTGGCGAGCCCAACTAGCAAGCAAAGCATCCTTTGTTAAACAATATCCACCTACTCCAATACCAGGATACATTAAATTTGCATGAGTGGGACGAAGGCGAATTGCATTAATTATATCATATAGATTTACACCGGCTTCTTCCGAAAAACGAGACCATTCAACCATAAATGCAATATTCATTGCACGGTATGAGTTTTCTAAAACCTTTGCAATTTCTGTTGAGTTTGTATTGTCAAGCCTGGTTAATGGGTATTCATCCGTTCTAATAATTGTATGTAAAAATGATTCTACAGCATTTGCACTTCTTTCATCAACTCCTGAATATACACGATAAAAATTTTGAATGGAATCAATGTAGTCTGGGCCAGGCATAACTCTCTCATAAGAATGGCCAATTTTAATATTGTCTGTAGCCAAATTTCTTTCTTTTAATGAATCATAAATTATTGGCATAACAATATCACTACAAGTTCCTGGAGGAACAGTAGTTTCAATTAGTATTAATGCATCTGGTTTACATTTATTTCCAATACTTTTTATTGCATTTTTAAATGAAGAAAGATCTACATTAAATGATTTTAATGACCCAGAATCAGAATTTTCTTTTTCAACATCTAAATTTATATCTACAATAATCACATCTGCGAAGAGGTATGCATCAGTACTAGTAGTTGCAATAAAATTTCCTTTTGAAATCGTTTTTTTATAAAACATTTCAATTTTTGGATCTTCACAATAAAGAGGAAAATTACCATTATTTAAATTTTCAACTAAATTTTCACCATGAATTGTTGGGGCCTCAACACCAATTACATTATAATCTTCATTAATTGAATTTGCACAAACAAGGGACATTACAGAACCCACAAATCCTAAACCTTGAATAGCTACAGTTTTGTTATTATTATCTGAAAAATTCTTTAATTCATTCATTAAATACCCTTATTAAAACTTTTATCAATTTCTTGAATAATTTTAGGAATAATTTTTTCAGTAGAAAAATTATTTTTTATATGCTGGCGACCAGCTTCCCCCATACGGATCATCTTCTCCTTATTATCTATTAAATCTTTAATTTGATCAATGTATGTTTTTTTATCATATAATGGAAATAAATAACCGGTCTTTCCATTAATAACTACATCTCTACATCCTGGCACATCTGTTGCTACTACAGGACGCCCACAAAGACCTGCTTCTAATAATGTTTTAGGTAATCCTTCTCTTAAGCTTGGCAAAACTATTATGCTAGATTGTTTATAAACGCTTAGAATATCATTTTTTGCATTCAACCATTCAACTTCATTATCTTGATTTAAACTCAATAGATAATCTTTTGAAATAAATGATGGATTGCCAATATCAATGGGGCCAACTAAAGCAAATTTAACATTTGGATAGGTTTTTTTAATTATTTTTGATGTATTAATAAAAAATTCAATTCCTTTTTCTTTAATTATTCGACCAATCAAAGAAATTCTTATTTTTTTTGGAAGTGGCAATTTAGGGAAGTCTGATATATTTACTCCCGATCCAGCAACCTGGATAATTTGAGCCTTCCTGTAACTTTTTTTTGGCATGAGTACCATTCTATCATCATTATTTTGAAAAATTATTTTTTGATACCCTAGCCTAAAAACAATTTTATATATACATACAATAATCATTTTAAAAGATTTGGCAATTAAACCAGACTTAACAAAAACAGATCCTAAACCAGTAATAAGATTAATTGTATTCCCAACTTTAGCAAAATAGGAAGCTATAGTTCCATAAATAACTGGCTTGATTGTTGCATGAATAACCATATCTGGCTTTAATTTTAGATATAGTTTTAGAAGGCGATATATCGAAATTAGTTCAAAGAAAATAAATTTCCCTTTTCTTGAAACAGACCAATTAACAGTATTTATTTTTTTGGATATAAGTAATTTTTCTGCTTTACTATTTTTTTGCACTGCACAAATAACATTATAATTACTTGACTTAAGACCAATTAACAGTGGGATTCTATGCTTAGCAGTAAATAAGTGATCATTTATAACTACTAAAATCATTTTTTTTCTCATGGCTATTTCTTCTGAATATTATACCATGATTGAAACATTAGTATATTCCATAAATGATGCTGCCAATTATTGGTCTCTTGTTTATGCTCTTTCCACTTTTTAGCAATCGGCGAAACATTAAAAAACCCCTCGTTTTTTATTTTTGTTTCATCAAGCAAGTCTTCAGCCCAATCTCTTAACGGACCCCGAAGCCAATAGTCAATTGGTACTCCAAATCCCATTTTTGGCCTATCAATTAAATTTTTTGGAATATATTCATTTAAAATTTTTCTCAAAACCCATTTTCCTTTCCCACCTTTTATTTTCATAGATAGGGGCAATCTCCATGAATATTCAATTATTCTATGATCTAAATATGGTATTCTAGTTTCTAATGATACACTCATTGCTGCCCGGTCCAATTTAACTAAAATATCATCGGGCAAATATTGCGTTGAATCATTAAACATCATCATAAACCTAAAATCATTATCCAAAAACAAAGCATTATTTTGGATATTATTTATGTCTAAATCCGACTTTATCAATTTAGAAGGTTTTTGCCATTGAGAAATTAACCTATTATATATTTCGCTATAATCCTTAGCAGTCAGAACCTCAGCTAATTTATGTATTTTTTCACCTTTTCTAACTGCCTCAAGAGTACTTGGAGTCATAAAATTAAATGAGGCCATAATTCTATCCCAAGTCATTGGTGATATTTTCTTTATTAAGGCCGCAAAGTTATTTTTCAAATAGTATGGAATTTTTTTTGTTCTTTCATGGAAATTATTATTCCATAAATAACGATTATAGCCACCAAAAACTTCATCTCCGCCATCTCCTGATAGTGATACAGTTACATATTTCCTTGTCATTTCTGAAATAAGAAAAGTTGGAATTTGAGATGAATCGGAAAATGGCTCATCATATAAATGAGGCAGTTTGGGAATTATGTTCATAGCATCATTTGGTTCAACATATAATTCAGTATGATCAGTTTTCAAATGATTTGCGATAGCCTTTGCATACTCTGCTTCATTAAATCCTTTTTCATGGAATCCGATTGTAAAAGTTTTTATTGATTTATTGGATAGCTCCTGCATAATAGCTGCAATAAGAGAAGAGTCAATTCCTCCAGACAAAAAAGCACCTATAGGAACATCTGCTATCATCTGATCTTTAATTGAAACTTTAAGCAGTTTTTTTAAATTTTTAATTGCAAGATTATTTTCTTTTATTGGATTCATTATTCCTTTTGAAGCAACATTTTCCAAAGACCAATAATTTATCGGATTTATCTTTTCATTGGGACGAAAATCTTTTTGTTTAATATTTAATTTAATAAAAGTACCTGCAGGTACTTTTGAAATCCGTTTGAAAATTGAAAAAGGGGAAGGAACATAATTATATTTCAAGTATAACGCGATTGCATCTCTATCTATTTTATTTTCGAATGATATGTGCTTTTGCAATGATTTCAATTCAGAACCAAATAAAAAAACTCCTTTTTGCCAACCATAGTAAAGAGGTTTTTCACCCATTCTATCTCTTGCCATATAAAGATGTTTTTTCTCTCTATCAAATAAGACTATTGCAAACATACCAACACACTTTTCTAGCGTTTTTTTAAAGCCATGATTCTCTATATAAGCTAAAATAGTTTCAGTATCTGAATGTCCATTCCAATCGGGAGCGCAATTCTCTTTTTCTAATTCAGATCTAAGTGATAAATGATTATATATTTCGCCATTAAAAAGAATTACAAATCTTTTTGAAGATGAAAACATTGGTTGTTTCCCATTATCGGATAAGTCAATAATTGAAAGGCGTCGATGGGCAAAAGCAATTCCGCAATCCTGGTCAAGCCAAAACCCCGAGGAATCTGGTCCTCTATGTTTAATAGTTTCCGACATAAGTTTTAATTGATGTTTTGCACCCTCTAAACCATTAAGCCACTCTCCTCCTACATATCCCGTTATTCCACACATGATTAAGTTTGCTTTTGTTTTTCTTTGCGTGTACCAATCGCACACCAATACGGTTCATTATTAGAGAAGATAATATTTTCTAAATCTGCACTCTCCAATAAATTCTGAATTTCTTTTTTTGAAAATCTTTTTTCGAGTCTGGTACCAAAACGATCTAAGGCATCAGTTCTCATTGTATAAAATGAACAATTCCTATAAATGCTAAGTGGAAAATTTCTAACATTAAAACCTATTTTCTCCAATAATAAAGATGCCTTTGCCAAAGGATAATAAATTGTTAAGGCTATAATTTGTGAACAGATATATCTTAATGAATATGGAAGCCTAGAAATCATCATTCTTATAAAATCAGTAAATCTCCATATTAAAGAATACCATATTGGCTTATTATCAAATGAATAATATAAATAGACTAAAAAAGGGGCACCGGGTTTAAGCTTACTCACACATGCTTTAACTGCAGACTGTGTATCAGGAATATGATGAAGGACTCCTAATGAATAACCAAAATCCATTGATTTATCATCTAAAGGAATATTTTGAACATCATTTTTATAAAATTTACAATTATGATTATTAATTAAATTTTTTCTTGCTATTTCGATAGCTGAGCTTGGGTCAATACAATGTAATTGGGAAACTTTTGGTGCAACCAGTTTTGCCCATCTCCCGCTACCACAACCTAAATCAAATCCAATTGATTGATTTGAAATTTTATTCCATGGAAAAATATCAAAATAATTATTGAATAGTTCTTCTTGTTCTTCAATTGATAATTTTGATTGATCAAAGCGCTCCCACTCATCTCCAAACCCTTCTACTGTAAATTCATCTATATTATTTTTATTAATCTTTGGAGTTGATTTAGACCAAGGCAACAGAAATAGTTTTTTTATACCATAAATGATACCTGAATAGTATGCTAATACTTTTGTCGCATCTATAATAATTGAAAGATAAAAAGCATGAAAAAAAGACCCCACATTCTTTTTCCACCAAAAAATATTATTACTTTTTATAATTGGAGAAACTATACCTCTTAGAAAAAAATATATAATTATTAAAGAAAAGAAATAATCTTGATAATTATAGAATAGAGTTACTCCAAAAATAGGAACCATCATATAGAATAATGTAGAAAATAAATTTACAAATTCTTTTGCTGTAGTAAAATTATAAATAAACCATTTTTTGATTACTCCAAAAAATGTTTCTGGAAAACCACTATAAGAAACAATAGCAGATTTACAAATTTTTTTATTATTTTGATAACTATCATATTTTTTCATCCAAAGAACATCTTCATAAGATCTCATTGTGTTATTGAATAATCCAATTTTATTAAATACTGATTTATTAAATATCGAACCTGGCAAAACTGGTTTAGATATATTCAAACCATAAGAAATAGCGCACACCGCTTTTGTAAATGATGTATTAGCTGAAAAAAAACAATAACCATATGCACCCTGTGTATTATTACTTTTAATAAATTTATATAAATTTTCTAACCAATAATTTTCTGGAAAAACTCCACAATCTAGAAAAGCTATCCATTCGCTTTTAGCTGATTCCAATCCTTTATTACGGCCTGTTCCGGGAAAGGCACCATTTTCTTCAAGAATAACTATTTTGAATAAATCCGTAGTATAATTTTTTAATATTTGTTTTCCCTTATCAGTTGAGCCTGCATCAACAAAAATGACCTCCTCAGGTAAATACGTCTGACACTCAATCGATGAAAGCATTCTTTCAACAGTATTCTCTTCATTCAGAACTGGTATAACTATACTTACTGGAACAGTTTGATTTTTATTTTTCAAGGGTAGATTAAAACAAAAAATTAACTAACATTATCTCTTTGTAGTGATTTGGTATTTGATTTTTTATACTTTTTGGGAAATCTGGCCAACGAATAATCTCTAAACCATGTTTTAGAGCAAAACTTTTTAATGGCGTTATTGAATTTTGATTGTTTATAAATGGGAAGCCCATCGGGCAAATTTGATTAATTAAATCGTCAAACAAAGGAGTAATATTATATTTTTTTGCAATCAAATCACATTGTCTATATAACTTTCTTCTTCTTTTAATTTCATTATCAATCGCTAAAAAATCTAATTTTATTATATCTTTAGAGGGATTTGGTTCATGTGGTATTGTATTCTCTAGATCTTCATAGATTTCATCATTTTTAAAGTATCGAATCATATTTTTAATTAAATAATTTAAATATATGCCAAAAAAAGGAATCTTATTAATGATCCTTTTAATTTTCATATTTGGATTAAATCCCAAAGAATTATATTTAACAGATTTATTTTTATATTTTTTATATTTTTTATTATTTACTACATAAGCTGCACCATCCTGTAAAGGTAAAGTTTTCCTAAAACTAAACAGACCTATATCACCACGAAAACCCAACCAATTACCATCATATTTACTTAAAAACCCATGTGCATTATCTTCAATAACGATTACATTAGCCTTTTTACAATAGTTTATAATGTCATCATTAACAGGAAATCCAAAATAATTAACTACTAAAACAATATCTATATCTACTAATTGTTTTGAATTAATCTCTGGCTGAAAATTCTCACTTAAGCTATAATAATAAACTTCACATTCTAATTGATTAAAAGGGGCTAGAATATCTCGGCAAATAAATTTAGGCAATAACACTTTTATCTTTTTATTATATTCTAATTGCTTAATAAAAGATAGAAGACCATATCTAGCTAAACTAAAAAAAAATCCATTTTCATTAATTTTATGTAAAAGATTATCCATAACTATTTTCTGGTAAAAAATCTTTACTTATAACTGCTAACCAAGCCCAAAAAATAAATAGTGTCAATATTTGCTCATTATGCATTAATAATAATCCTAGAATTATTAATGATTGTAATCGACCACTTCTGTTAAATAATCTAAAAATTATTACGAATAAGATGATTGTCCCAATTACTCCAAAAGAAGACAAAATCATAGATAAAAAATTTCCATTGCCATGAATTAAGCCATGACCAAAAAAAGTTGTAATTAAATCATAAGTTTCATACTTCTTTTCAACAAAAAAATTGAACCTATCAAGAAAAGATGTGTCTTCCCATAAATTAAATAGGCGCCAAATTGGACTAGATGAACCTAAAAATATTAGGTCTTTTAGAAAAATTCCTAGGTACAAAACAACCATTGGGAAAACTATAAAAAATAATTTTCTTCTGTAAATCATAAATAAAGTTGCTATTGAAATAATTCCCCATAATGAAAATGTCATTATTACAGATAGAAATCCAACTATTATTGGGAAATTAAGTTTTCTATTAATATGCATCCTTGATGCCAATAATATTATCATTGTTATTGAATACGCAGATGGCTCTGTAAAGAACCCAGCAGGTCGATATAATAAACTCCCACCAGCTATCGATCTTTGCATTAAGTAATCACTCTGAGATAATGCCCGGTCAGATAATATATTTACTGAATATATTCCACTATCCATCAATATTGATAAAGGATTTATAAATACATTAAAAAGATAGTAAGAAAAAAACTGAAGGAATATGAATAAACCATGAAATAAAATAATTTTATTTATTAAGGGCTGTAATTTTTTTACATTGAAATCTATCGAATAAATAATAATAAATATGAATAGACATAGACTCAAACCTATGCCAAGCTTAAGATTATCTAATGCACTATGCGGGCCTGTTGATACAGTGCCAGTATAACTATTCACAATACCAAGTAATGAATAACCTAGGAATAATCCCAATATTAATATTATCAGTAAAAGATATTTTCTATTAATAAAAAATATTGGTTGATTTACCGTATGGCGTAATAAAATAATTATAAATCCAATACTTATTAAATCAAAGGGCCTAACTCCAAACATATATATACCCCAAAAAGAAAAACATAAAAAAGAAAGTTTGATAATATTCATGATTTATCTATTTGAATTATTAAAAAACAGTAGTCAGAACAAATAATCAAATCTAGGCATTAAGTAGATTAGGAGTTTTCTTATAAAATTATTTTTTGGTAAGAATTGTATCCAATGCCTTTTATCCTCATTTAATGTATTAATATAATTTTGTATTTCAATCTTATTAAGTTTGATTAAACGATCCTCATTAGAATTATATACAATGATATTATTAAGATTTGATATAATGCCAAATTTGGGGTCAATAAGATTATTGCCATTTACATAAC
>CEUZ01237544.1_pt1 | contig 20558 bp, 22 predicted proteins | sample 361511 | NCBI WGS metagenome assembly CEUZ01 (sample SAMEA2622822, study PRJEB7988) | marine metagenome | biome: marine biome (ENVO:00000447); feature: surface water layer (ENVO:00002042); material: "saline water (ENVO:00002010), including plankton (ENVO:xxxxxxxx)" | depth 5 m
ACAAAACTTCCAGAAAACACGGAAAATGGTCCTGCTGAAATAGAATATCAGTTCTTCTCATTAACAATAAAAATTGAGTTTACAGGGATATCTTTGGATAATGACTGAACCTCGCCTGACGGCCAAATAATTTCTATTTTTTCTACTTTTTCCTCTTTGCCAAGACCAAAATAAAGGGGTATCTGACTCTGGCTCAGATAACCTGATTTTCCATCTTTGTATTTTGTGAGTGTTTTTGATTTTAAATAGACCTTTACTATTGCACCAAGGGCGTTACTGTTTGACTTCGTACCCACAAGATCAATCTTTAAGTAATTCACTTCCTTTTTATTATTTAGATCGCTGACAAAAATCTGGGGACCAGAATTAAAGTCATTGGTCACAATGTCAAGGTCCCCATCATTTTCAAGATCAAAGATGGCTGAAGAACGGGACCCCAGAGCACCCATAACTTTTGAAAAACCTTCTTTATCTTTACAGGGTGGACGGCGACTGTTAGGATCAGAACAATCGAGCGTAAACCATTCTTTTGCAAACTCACCATTTTTTCGAGGCTCAATACCAAGAATGAACTCACTATCAAGGAACTTCTCTCCAAGGTTGTTTAAAAGAAGCGAATTCACTCCGTATCGATGAGGAAAATTCATGCTTGCAGTGATGAAAATATCCTCATAACCGTCAGCATTAACATCGCCACTGCCCACACCCCAGGGCCAAAAGTTTTCAACTCCTAAATCTCCAGACACTTCCATAAAATCACCATTGGAGGAGTTCTTATAAAAGGCATTACCAAAAATATTGTTGGAACCATCTTGCCACATGGAATCATGGATATCAATGTCAGACTTTTTCTTTTCTCGATCATATTTTGGCGTAGAAGTCATGTCGGAGTGCATATCCGTTATAAAAAGGTCTAAGGCACCATCATTATTGTAGTCAAATGACTTGACCCCCATGGAACCCCAGGGTGTTTTCGGGAAATATCTATTCGTCTCATCAACAAAGAATACACCGCCCTGGTTCTCATAGTAATGATCATCACCCTGCATATTCAATACATATAAATCCGGATAACCGTCTTTATTAAAATCAGTGAATGTCGCATCTCCCGTCCAGCTTAAATCAATTAGTTTCACTTTTTCAGATATATCAGAAAATTTATTGTCTCCCAGATTTTTGTATAGAATGCTTCTTTCTGCCCTATGGGCCATCATGTGACCGGAGAATGCATCAGCCAGGCCTATAAAGTAACCGCTTCTTCCCTTTTTGTTGCTGGTGTACATCCCTACATTTGATAAAAAAAGATCCAAAAGTCCATCTCTGTCATAATCGAAGAATATTGCACCAGATGAATGCCCATTATAGTCCAAACCAGCTTGTCTGGAAATATTCTTAAAAATACCTTCACCATTATTTTCGAAAAGGACATTTCCCATTCTTACTGTTGTAACATAAAGATCCTCATCTCCATCATTGTCAATATCTGCAAAAGATGCGGCCACATTCACACGGTCCTGTAAACCAACGCCCGCCATTTCAGTAATATTTTCAAATCTCCCATTCCCAGTATTACGCCATAATTCATTGCCACCTATTTGAGACACAAATAAAATATCCAGAAGATCATCCTTATCTACGTCAGCAATACTTATTCCATTGCCATGGTCATAGTGTACCATTTTGTAATCCAAAGCCGCGTCATCGACTATTTTATGTGAAAACGTGACACCACTTTCATCTACTTTGTTCATAAAAGAAAATTCATGAAATACTTTGAATTGATCCAAGGTAGAGAATTGAAGATCACTGCGTTCTCTCAAGATTTCCAGGGTGTTATCCATAAGACCGTCTGATTCATAGTCAATAAAAAATGTATTTGTGAGGAAGCCCTCTTGGCTATTAACGGGTTTATGAGTTCCTTTTTCCTCACTGGTAGCAAAAGTTGCAAGGAAAAGCAATACAATGAGAATTTTTCTATCTCGGTATACTGTTATTGAATAAGATTTCATTTCCCTATAATTTCACATGCAATTGGTGTAGTCATTCATAGTGAGCCTCCATTTATACTCTTGACTCGGAAACTAACCACTCAGGTGCTAACTGTCAAGTTTCCGGGATATTTAGTAGCTTCCTTAAAATGGAAAATGGAGGAGACTAAATCATGAAACCCGATCTTAAATCAGCCCTTATAGGTGCTTTGAGTTTGGTGTGTTTTGTGTTACTTACTGGAATGGCAGGACAGCCACCAAGTGAGATTGGTAGGTATCAAAGGTCAATGTAGGCTTCTGACGAAGCACATCTTTTGATGATTGACGCAATTGATACTTTTACAGGAAAAGTATATAGGAAATGGGGTGATAAGGATAACGAGAGGTACCTTATGTATGACCTCGTAGGTGGCTATTATGACGAACTCGGAGAATTAGAAGAAGAATAATTAGGTGTGTACGTAACACGTGCTGAAACGTTCATTTAATCTGGAACGGAAAAAATCGGCAGGGTATACCTGTCAGTGCAGGGGTCTATATCTACAGACTACAGGCACAAAACTTCCAGAAAACACGGAAAATGGTCCTGCTGAAATAGGGAAAAAACTTTTCGCTGAGTCTTTACGCTCAACCTGATATTTTTCGAAGTTTCTTGACCCTTATCTTCCCTGTTCCTACCTTCAATCATCGGGGGATGAGACTTTTCGCCTTTCAGGAAAAAACAGAAAGGCTTGCCAGCAATAGTTAGATGACAAGTTCAGCTAATACAAGAATATCCGTCAATATTCGGCTTAATGCCCAAATGACAGATATACTGGGAACTAACAGGTTAACTGTTAATGTAGATGAATCATCCACAGTCTCAGACGTCAAGGAAGAAATCAAGAAGAATCACCCCAGTATTGAAATCCACTTGGACGGCACCCTACCCGTTATCTCGGGGACAATGGTTAACCCAGATCAAGTCGTGGAAAAGGGACAAGAGATAGCCTTCCTTAGTCCAGCAGCCGGAGGCTGATACAGATTAAAGAATACCTAGGAGGAGAGAATCATGGCAACTAATTCAGAAGTGAAAAAAGACACGAAAGCAACTCAGGCCAACGGTCATGAGACCGTATTTGTAGATGAATTTGTAGATGGCGTACTTGATCCCAATAAACCGATGCTCGGTCCCGTGAGAGATGGTGGGCATATTATGGTTAATACAACCCCGGGTTGTTGGGGTCCAATGATCACCCCCTCCATCCGAGGCGGCCATGAAGTAACCAAACCTGTTTATGTATCCGGGGCTGAGGTTGGAGATGCCATTGCAATCCGAATCAAGGAGATTACGGTTACTTCCATGGCCACTTCATCAGGAAATGACCAGTGGATGGAAGACCGTTTTCTCGGGGACCCTTATGTGGCAGGAAAATGTCCCACTTGCGATGAGGTTTGGCCCGAGACACGTCTTGAAGGAATCGGCCAGGAATCCGTCAAATGTGTAAAGTGCGGAAATGATGTAACTCCGTTCACTTTCACCAATGGATACACCATATTCTTTGACAACAACCGTGAGATTGGAGTTACACTGAACAAGAAGGCTGCTGACGAAGTTGGCAGCAGCGCTGCGCATTATGCTGCACTACCGGAAAAGTCTGTTCAGAATCCTATTCTCGCTTTCTGCCCGAGCGACCTGGTAGGTGTTGTAGCCCGGCTCAGGCCCTTTATGGGACAGTTGGGAACCACGCCAGCTATTCCTATGCCTGATTCACATAACGCCGGCGACTTCGGTACTTTTCTTGTTGGCGCACCCCATGCATACGGCATTGAAGCCGACGATCTTGTCCACCGCACCGATGGACATATGGATATTGACGCTGTTCGCGCAGGATCAATACTCATCTGCCCTGTTAAAGTACCCGGTGGCGGCGTCTATCTCGGCGATATGCACGCCATGCAGGGAGACGGGGAGATCGCGGGCCACACCACGGACGTCTCGGGAACGGTTAATCTGCAAGTTCACGTCCTGAAAGGTCTGGATATCGATGGTCCCATCATTCTTCCTGTTCAGGAGGATCTTCCATACCTTGCTCAGCCACTAACTGATGAGGAGCGGGAAAAAGCGGAGACAGTCGCTATCGCCTGGGGAATGGAAGAGCTTGAAGCGTCAGCACCTGTTTCATTCGTGGGCACCGGAGCTGATCTGAATGCCGCGACGGAAAATGGCCTAAAAAGAGCCGCGGAATTCCTGGACGTTAGTGTTCCTGAAGTTCAGAACCGTGCCACCATAACGGGCGCTATCGAGATCGGCCGGGCACCCGGTGTGGTCCAGGTGACGTTCAGAGCGCCGGTGGATAAACTGGAAAAACGCGGTATTATGCCGTTAGTTCAGGACCAGTACGGAAACGGTTCCTGACAGAAGCTATAAATTAGAGATAATGGTATCGGCGTAAACGGAGGTAGCCACTTCCGTGGCGCCTTCCATCTGACGTGCAAGGTCATAGGTGACCTTCTTCTGCCATATGGTCTCTTCCATGGCCCGGACAATACTATCAGCGGCCTCCTGCCACCCCAGATGTTCAAGCATCATCACACCGGAGAGGATGACCGAGCTCGGGTTCACCTTATCCTGACCGGCGTATTTCGGCGCCGTACCATGAGTGGCTTCAAACAGAGCCACCGTGTCGCCTGTGTTAGCGCCGGGAGCCATTCCCAGACCACCCACCTGAGCGGCGGCGGCATCTGAGACATAATCACCGTTAAGGTTTGGTGTGGCGATAACATCATATTCGTCAGGTCTAAGCAAAATCTGCTGGAACATGCTATCTGCGATACGGTCTTTCATCACCATTTGACCATCAGGGATCTGACCATTGTAGTCGCTCCAGAGGGCGTCTTCTGAAATCACACTATCCGTGAATTCCTCCTGTGCCAGCTCGTAGCCCCAGTCACGGAAAGAACCTTCGGTAAATTTCATGATATTCCCTTTGTGCATGAGAGTCACAGAACCACTGCCGTGGGCAGCGGCGTACTCCACCGCCTTACGTACAAGGCGTTTGGTCCCAAATGCACTGATGGGCTTGATTCCGATACCGGAATTTTCACGAATGTTTTTCTGAAAATTTGTCTTGATAAAATCTCGGATTCTCTCCGCCTCTTCACTTCCGCCAACCCACTCAATTCCTGCGTAGACGTCTTCCGTATTTTCTCGGAATATGACAATGTCCAATCTGTCCGGATTCGTTACGGGAGCCGGAACACCCTTGATCCACCTTACGGGCCTGATGCAGGCGTAAAGATCAAGGATCTGCCTGAGAGAGACATTGAGGCTTCGAATGCCGCCGCCCACCGGTGTCGTAAGGGGCCCTTTGATGGCAACGAGGTGATCGGAAATGGCGTTTACGCTTTCCTCTGGCAGCCATTCTCCAGTCTCCTCATAGGCCTTCTCTCCGGCCGAGATCTCCTTCCAAGCGATACCCCGATCCCCCTGATAGCTTTTCTCCACAGCCGCATCAAAGACACGTACGGCCGCGACCCATATATCGGAACCTATGCCGTCACCCTCGATAAAGGGAATAATGGGCCGGTCAGGAACAGTGATCTGTCCCTTTTCTAAGGTTATTTTTTGTCCATTATCACTCATCACCGAAAGATCACTTATTCTTTTTTGCCTTAGGTTTGGATTTGCTCGAGTCACTTTTCTTTGATTCGGCTTTTTTCTCAGATTTTTTATCCGAGGATGGCTGCGATTCCCCGTTCGATTCGGCAGCTTCCTTCGGTTTCTCCTTATCGCCGTTTTTCTTCACATAATCGGTTATATAGAACCCCGATCCCTTGAAAATGAGGCCGGCGCCGGCGCCGATGAGGCGTTCCACTTTACAGCCGCATTCCGGGCACCGCTTACGCGGCGCTTCTGACATGGTTTGCAACATCTCAAAACGATGTTCGCACTTGGTGCATCGATATTCGTACGTGGGCATTTCTTAACTCACAAAGACTTTTTTCAGGAAATCTGGCCTAGAATTTAGCTTATTGAGACTGTCAGCAGGAACGATAATCTTAATACAAGCGTAGGGCCAGGCCTCAGAGAGAAGGGCGGTTATCCTTTGAGTTTGGCTTTCAGCTTATCGGAAACGTAAGGGGTGACGAAATCATCAATATTACCCCCGAGACGTGTCGCTTCGCGGATAAGCGAGGAGTTTAGATGGGTGTATTTTACGTCAGTCATTAGAAAGACCGTGATCACTTCCGCATTCAGGTGGCGGTTCATCCACGCCAGCTGGAACTCGAATTCGATATCGCTAACAAATCTGAGTCCGCGAATCAGCGCAACGGCCCCTTCTTCCTCAGCGAATTCTACAATAAGGCCATCGTCCAAGGTCACCTTTACCCCTTCAAGCTGTTTTGTCGATTCCCGAATCATATCCATCCGCTCTTCCATATTGAAAAGCGGCTTCTTGTCCCGGTGCGCCGCTACCGTCACAATAACATTGTCGAACAGCTTAATGGCCCTTTCAATAACATCAAGATGTCCCCGCGTGATGGGGTCAAAAGAACCGGGATAGACGGCAATTCTAGGGGTATCACTCACAGGTCAATAAATGAAAGCTGGGTGTCGCCATAAGTTCTGATCTTGCTCTCACTGGGTCGCCATTCTTCCCGCACGGCCGATTCAACGACCAGCCGCCCTCCGCCCTTCACCTTTTTTCGGGCTGAGCCCAAGAGCAAGTCCAGATCGATGGCGCCGTAAGGCGGGTCGGCAAGAATGAGAGCGAATTGATTCTCGGATCTTTCCAGGAATCGGAACGCATCCTCAGTCTTCACTTGGATGTCCGTCTCATGAAACAAGAGGCTATTTTTTTGTATAGAGTCAGAAAGTTTTTTATCCATCTCTAAAAAAGTGATACTCGAGGCACCGCGGCTGGCCGCCTCAAAACCGAGGGCCCCCGTGCCGGCAAACAGGTCTAAAACCGAGCATCCTGACAGATCGCCGAGAATATCAAAAAGTGATTTTCTTACCCTGGCCAAAGTGGGCCGTATTTCTTTAGAAACAGGAGAACTTATTCTCGTCCCTTTGTACGCACCCGCAAGAATTGACAGGTCACCCATCCGAATTTTGTTGATGTACTTCAAAGGATCGGGGAAGGTACTCGCTCACTGTTGATACAATTGATTTCTTCAAGACAAAATACCACAGGACAAGAGCAATGATGGCACTTGACAGAACAAAAGAAAAAATCTCATGACCTGAATACTTTTTTCTCCGCTTCTTTTTCGGTTTCTTCTTCGACTTGACTCCCTGAAGAACTTTTTCCAGTTCGGCAGATTCTTCCTTTGGTGAAACTGCTTCCTCATTCTGCCGGCGCTCCGCCTTGAGACGGGCCGCGTTCTGTGCCGCAAGGTCAATCCTCTTGTTGAACTCGGATACAACTTCTTGATCCTGAAAGCCGCTCTTTCCAAACAGATTGAGTTCTGGAGTCATGTTAAGCTCCTTAAAAGCAGTCCCGCCACTTCACTGAAGTCTGACTCGTCAGTCCCTTTCTTGAGTTTGATTCGTCGGCTCTTTTTGAAACCGGAGATGGGACTTATCTTTTCAAGGTGGCGTTTTCTCGATGAAACATAAGCGCGCCATTTTCCGGGGAGTTCACCAACAGTCCTGATGTCGATTGATGACATTGTTGATCCGGGCTGAAGGGCATTGACCATTCTTATGATTGAGACGGCCAAATCCTTGTCCCCCGTAATTGCGCCCATTGAGATTTGGCTGTTCCTGATCTGCGGGTAGCCGAACGCCCGGAGTGTGCCGCCGTAAAAGAAAAGAGCCCGAACACTTCTGTGATCCTTAAAGAAAGAGACGCCGGGCCCATCGGTGGTGACCAGTCTTGCCATTGACAGGGTCGAAGGTTCAAGCCAGACCGGGTTCTTTCTGGCTGTCTCAACAAAAGATCTCAGAGAATGAAGGGCGTTCTTCGCCATGACTGAGGCGACCACCCAGTTCTGCTCACTGGCGTTGGATTCCACCTGTGAGAAAAAGAGGGATGACGACGGCCATAGTGAACCGAGCCGCCGTTCCATGAACCAGTTGAGATAGGCCTCCTGCTCTTCAGCGTTTAACTTCTTATCAACCGGGATAATCTGGAAGTCAACCCATCTTTCATCCAATGAAAGGGAAATCTCTTTTTCATAGTCAGGGCAGGCCCTTAGGGCCTCCTGAAGAATGACGCCGAGAACGACACTCAGATCTACTGAACGCATGTCCGGGCGATGGAATTCTTTGGATAGTTTGGTCGCTATTAGGGAATTGAGGACGATCGCCTCATCGACGACGTCAGCATGGGCGTATCTAAGCCAGCCGCTCCTGATAGAGATCGCCAGCATACAAAGTCAGAACCGCGCCCAACTTTTCTCTCCGTCTTCAATCTTACCATGAGATTTCGCTTTGAAGGCAAAGACGAGGAAACGTCGTTCCGAATAATTACCCTTGATGGGACTGGCTACTCTGTAATCCTCTTCGGTCAATTCAATAATGTACGGTTTCTGAGTCAAAGGACAGGACAACATCTCCATGTCCGGAGTAAACCCATCGTAATAACTGACAACTTCAACGTGGCTCGAATAGGTCGTATCTGATATCCCAACGAACGTGGTGTCTTCAAGGTACGGCTTCATCATATCTTTCCGGACGAACGAGGTATCATACCGGGACTCATCTAAGTTAAAGTTAACCACGGTCATGATCGTATCCTGAACCGTGTCCTTCCTCGTTTTGAGGAAGCCGAATGACGTGTCGTAAACTGTTCCGTAGGCTGGGAACATCTCTATCTTCGCAACCTTATCGCCGAGATGAATGTCTTGTTTTCCAAGGAATGTACTATCAGCTGTGAGTGAATCACGGGCCGCATTTACAACCTTAACGGCCCACTGACCGTCCGTTGTCCGTTCGCCTGTAAGTTTTTGATAATAGCCAAGCACATCATACACATGTTCCATGTAGAAATGGCTCTGCGCCTGGATTGCTTCCTCTTCGTCCCATATCATTCTTGGGAGATAAATCACCGCCATGAATGCTATTACAGCCAGAAGAATCGACAATTCGAGAATATCTCGAATCCACCATTTATATTTTGTATTAAGTACTTCAGACATTAATCACTTTTCTTTCTTCAATTCAAAGTTCGACCTGCTCTTAAAGCTCTGCCATAGACTTCTATCCGATATCCTTCACATTCATCAATTGATAGATCTCGGTAAATCCGCCGAACTCATGCCTACGAGTTATGATCCTTTCGGCCAGACCAATACCGGGAAAAGATATGAGCTCGCTCTTGGAAGCAGTGTTCAAGTTTACTTTTTCAAGGGAGAAATTTGAAATGATATTTTCACCGAAAAGCATGGATGCTATGCTCGCTTCAGCCATTTGCGCAATAGCTTCCGATCCAACCTCCAACTCGGAGGTGTCGAAAGTCTGATGAAACCACGTTCGTCTGACAAACCCTACCAGCAGTGCGGCTACAAGAGTCACCATCAGGAAAAGGAAGATGAACTTTCCCTGGTTGGTCATTGTCAGAAGTTCACCTTTCGAACTGTCGACTTACGCTTGGCTCCGTTTACCGAAGCGAGCTGTTCAAAAAGTTTTTTCATGCTGGAATTCAGTTTCGTCGGTGTGCTGACTTGAATTTTCACAAGTTGATCTCCTCGCTTCCCGCCTCTCAGTTCACCCAACCCTTTGCTTCTCATGCGCAAGACCTGCCCCGACTGGATGCCCGGCGGAATGGTTAGGTTCACCATTCCTTTGAGTGTTGGCACTTCGATCTTATCCCCCAGGGCGGCCTGAGAAAAAGAAATCTCCACCTCCGTTATGATATCTTCACCATGTCTCGTGAAAAACTTGTGTTCAATCTCATCAAAGAAAACTACAAGATCGCCTCGCTCAGTCCCTCTCGGCCCGGCGTTTCCTTCCCCTCTGAGAGTCATATAGTTTCCTGCGGCGACCCCCGCCGGAACCTTCACTTTGATCTCAGCAGTTTTTTTCGCACGTCCATCACCTGCGCACTTTCTGCACGGTTTCGATATAACTTCTCCCGTCCCACCGCAGTTGGAGCACTCACCCACATTCACAAACTGACCAAAAAGGGAGCGAGAGATCTGGCGCACCTGCCCGGAACCGTTACAGACTGTGCATCGCGAAGGCATGGCACCGCTTTCTCCACCCGTTCCACCGCACGAGTCACAGCCGTCCATTCGCTTAACCTTTATGGTCTTCGTAACACCTTCGGCCACCTCCTCAAGCGACAGCTGAAGCGTCGCTTTCATGTCACCGCCTCGACGCCTCCGGTGACCTCCACCTCCCCCAAAAAAATCATCAAATGAACTGGAGCCAAATCCTTCCATAAAGGTGCGAAGAGCGTCCGAAAGATCGAAATCCGCGAAACCGCCAAACCCGCCTCCGAAACCTCCGGCACCTCCGTCCGTGGCCGCGTGGCCAAACTGATCGTATTGAGCCCGTTTTTGCGAGTCACTCAGTATAGAATAGGCTTCCGCTGCTTCCTTGAACTTGTCTTCGGCGACCTTGTCTCCGGGATTCTTATCGGGATGAAACTTCATGGCCATCTTGCGATAAGCCTTTTTAAGGTCGGCTTCGCCGACACCTTTGTCAACTTCCAGAACCTCGTAATAGTCGCGCTTCACTCGCTCTCCTGACTCTCCGCCTTTGAGTTGACAATCACCTTGGCGTGACGAATCACTCTATCCTTGTATTTGTAACCTTTTTCGAATTCCTGAATCACCACACCGTCTTCATGGTCTTCTGATGACTGCGTCATCATTGCATCATGAATCTCAGGATCGAACTTGACCCCTTCGGAATCAAATGGTTCAACCTTAAGCGCGCTCAACCGCCGGTGAAGGTTGTCATTGATTAGCGTAATTCCTTCTAACAGCGATTCAAAATTCTCCGAATTTTCACCGTCCAGTGAGTCGAGCATTCTCTGAAGATCATCGGCAATTCCGAGGAAAGAGAGGATCACCTCTTCTCCTTCGTATTGAAGAAGCCTGGAGTATTCTTTCTCACTACGTTTCCGGTAATTGTCAAACTCTGCTCGAAGACGGAGGTGACGGTCTCGAAGATCATTCAATTCATCTTCGGCCGAGAGTTCTTCTAAAGTCTCAGTGTCGTTTTCTTTTTCTTCCTTCTCTTCAGGAGCATCTACATCTGTATTACTGTCTTCCATCTCCAGCTCTTGAGTCTGACCGTTGCTTTTGCTCTTTTCTTCCTGTTTTTCTTTTTTTGTTTTTTTCTTAGGCATCTTTTATTCGATTCATGGTTTCTGCGAAAACATCCATTACAGAGATTACTTCTCCATAGTTCATCCTCATGGGACCGATCACTCCGAAGCTCATCGATCTCTTCCCGTCCTTTATTTTTCTTGTCACAACCGAACAGTGCTGCATCGTGTCCGCCTGGTTTTCACCGCCGATGGCGAGAATTGTTTCATCAGCTCCAGAAGGGAGGGAGGCGGAAACCCTGATTGTTTCCGCACTATCAAGGGTATGCATAATCGTCTGCATCTCTGATGGATCACTGAATTCCGGCTGTTGCCAGAGATGATCTTTACTTGAGACGTATACTTCATCCTCCGGCGAAACTGCAAAATGTTCATCGGCATTTTCAATAATCACCTGAACAAGTTCACTGTCCACAAGAGACTGAACCTTGAGGCGGTCGCCGATGGTTTCTATAATTTCAGAGACTGTAAGACCAATCAGCCTCTCCTTGAGGAGGGAACTGATCATGTCTATGAGCGAATCCTTAATCTCCAGTGACAGGTTCAAGAGGACCGTCCGCACTTTCTCCGACTTAAACCCGACTACCATCAGCACCTGTCCTGAACTCAGCTTTACAAGATCAAGATCCGTCAGTTCGCTCTCTTCTTCTGTCTCGAGAACCGCAAAACCGAAAAGATTGCTCAGCTGTGCCAGTGAATTTGCTGTAATCTGGAGCAGCCGATCAACATTTGAGGAAGCGGCTGTCAGCTCTTTCATAGCGATCTGACGGATGGAATTCGATGGCGCCATCGATTGCAGCAACTCATCGACATAGAATCGGTAGCCAACGTCTGTCGGGACGCGCCCCGAAGACGTGTGAAGATGGCTCAACAGCCCGGCTTCCTCCAACCCGTGAAGTGTATTCCTGATCGAAGCAGGACTGATATTGAGACTGTATTCGTCCTTCAATCGTTTCGACGCGACTGGGTGAGCCGTTTGGACAAAATCTTCCACCACCATCTTAAGGATGGTTCGATCTCTCTCAGTAGCTTTCGTTGTACTTACCGTCATTTTACCAGATTGTGCAGTCTGTCAATCCCCAAAATTACAGTCTGATAGAAGGTTTACCAAGAGTCTCATCCGTCGAGAAAAGAAACTTTAGAGAAACTTTCTGACGGCTCGCATACTTCCAAATAGGGCAAATAGCGTGATTACAGTCGCCAAAAGGATGACCGGACCAGCGTGCCATTCAATTTGATAATGAGTAAACAGAGAGAGAAAATAGTTGGCTCCCTCCACAAAGCCGTAGGAAACCGCCGCGGCCAGAAGCGATCCGAGCATACCCTCCAGCAAACCTTCGATCATAAAAGGAAATCGTACAAATCGGTCCGTGGCACCCACAAGCTTCAGGATCCTGATGAGATCGCGACGGGCAAAGATGCTGAGGCGAATGGTATTTGAGATGAGCACCACCGTGCCAAACAGAACCGCTGCAGCGAGAGCGGTGACAACCGCCAGGAGCCCTTCGTAGTAGCGTTCAATCATCGAAATCAATCTTCCCTGATATCTTATCTCATCTACACCGGTGACCCCTTGAATTCGCTTGATGACCGGTTCAACATAGAGGCGTCCCTGAGCCGGTTCTTCCAGTGTCACCGTGCAACCGGTTGGGAGCGGATTACCATCCACAAGGTCCAGAATATTCTCCCCGAATTCTTGCTCAAAGATTTCAGCGGCCCGATCTTTTGTGATGAGTGAAACCGACCTGACTCCCTTCAGTGCCCCGATCTTTTCAGCAACTTCCACCGCCTGATTGTCACTAAGATCACTATCGAAAAAAACCTCGAATTCATACTGATCACGGGCAAGATTGATCACCCTAGACAGGTTCTCACCCACGACAGCGATAAACAGAACAAAACTGGCGGCAATACCGATAGCAGTCGTCGTCGCCAGGGCTGTTGTCCTCGACCTCCAAAAACTTCTGACGCCTTCAGAAACGAGGTAGAGGAACCTGTCAATCATCCTCGCACCTCGCCGTCCACAATTTGCATAAACCGGTGTCCCCGATCCTTCACCAGCGAATAGTTGTGTGTCGCCATGAGGATGGCCGTTCCGTCACGATTGATCTCTTCCAGCAGCTCTATGACACGGAGGGAAGCCGCCGGATCAAGGTTTCCCGTCGGCTCATCCGCAAGAATTACCAGTGGGTCTTTCACCAGCGCCCGCCCCAGCGAAACAATCTGCTGTTCCCCACCTGACAGCTCAGACGGAAGGTGGTCGCGCTTATCGGAGATACCCAATCGATCAAGACAATTCTCCACCTCTTCCTTTACCGCTTTCATCCCCACCCCCTGGACATGGAGCGGAATTGCCACATTGTCGAAGACGGTCCGATCGTTCAGCAGCTCAAACTCCTGAAACACCATCCCCACTTTTCGTCTAAGAAGGGAAATCTTGCGCCGTTTGATCTTATCTGAACTAAACTTATCGACTGTCACCTTGCCATCATCAGGGAGAATGTCCATATGGATAAGCCGAAGAAGGGTTGTCTTACCGGCTCCTGTGGGACCGATTATGCAAACAAATTCCCCAGGGCCAACATCAAAGGTCGCATGTTCGATACCTGCACCGCTATCAAACTTGCTCGAAACGTCTTTGAAAGAGATCAAATCACAAAGAAAGAAATGATGAAACTGAGGTATCCCATAAGAAGGACAGAGGCATATTTCCGGGACACTGTACCCGAAACCTTTACTAGTGGATAAAGCGCTAGAGAAAAGGCGATCATGACAGGAAGTTCAAAACTTAGAAGCGCCCTGTCGGCGGTCAGGGGGGAGATGATCGCCACAGGCCCAATGACAGCCATGAGATTAAAAAGATTCGAGCCGATAATATTCCCGAGCGAAATATCGCCCTGCTTTCTGAACGCCGCCACCAGCGACGTAGCCAGTTCGGGAAGAGAAGTACCGTAAGCTACAATAGTCATCCCGATCACAATTTCGGTGATACCCAAGCTTCGTGCAAGGCTGACAGCACCTTCTACAAAAATATTGGAGCCGAAGTATAGTCCAAGGATTCCGAAGGCCAGAAAGCCAACATTCAGTCCAACTGATCCGAACTTTTCATGGGCATCTGTATCTTTTTTCCCGGTGTAGAGCCTGTAGATCGTATACGTGACAATGCCGGAAAAGAGAACAACTCCCTCCCAGCGTTCCACATTCCCGTCAAAGATCAGGACGATAAATAAAACTGATGCGACCATCATAATATTCAAATCTTTCAGGAATCGTTTTCCCTTTATTGAAATGAGGAAAAATGAACAGGTGAGGCCTATAATGAGCCCCACATTGGCAATGTTGGAGCCGATGATATTTCCGATGGCGATCGCCTCTTTACCAGATGTCGCGGCCACGAGACTCACCACAAGTTCAGGAAGGGACGTACCGAAGGCCACAACTGTCAGTCCCACAACCATTCGAGAGATACCGAAGAGTCGCGCAATATGACTGGCCCCTTTTACCACGAAATCACCGCCGAAATAAAGCAGAATTGTACCGACCACAAGATGGGCTGCGATGAACGAGCCCGTCATGAACTGTAGAGTCCCTGTTCCTGAATATATTTCATAACAGGATTCGGTACCAGGTACCGAATGGTCAAATCGCTTCTGATTCTTCGCCGAATCTGTGAGGATGAAACTTGAATCTGGGGAATGTTTGAAAATCGGATTCGTGAAAGGATATTCGGATCAATTCTACTCGTAAGAAATCCGGGCCGCTGGACCACAATCACCCTACATTCATCGAGAATTGATTCATGCTGCTTCCAGCGATGAAAATCGATTAGTGCATCGCTACCGATGAGAAAATAAAGATCCTCCGCATCGATCCCGAATCTCTCTTTTGCTTCTTTGATTGTTTCCACTGTATACGAAACACCTCCTCGCTCAATCTCGATGTCTGAAACATCAAAGTGATCATTGCCCACAAGGGCAAGGCGAAGCATTTCCAAGCGGCTGTCAATAGGCGAAATATCCTCCTCTTTGTGAGGAGGATTCGAAGCAGGAACAAACACCACTTTATCGAACCGCTCAGATTCCTGAATCGTCTCAGCAATGACAAGGTGCCCTACATGCGGCGGATCAAACGTGCCCCCAAAAAGACAAAGTTTCATAATTTTTTATCCTGCTGCGAAAAATGTTTCTCTAGCGAACTTTGGGCATCCTCCCTAATGGAATCATTTGAAAACCGGGATGAGTGATTTTCCAGAAAGGTTTCGGCTTCACTGATTTTTTTTGCTGCAATGAGCGTCTCCACCATCATCAGTCTCGCAGAGTCGGCATATCCAGTATCAAAGTAAAGTTCAAGCAGATCCTGAAGATAATTTATTGCCGCATCGTACTCTTCCATCTTCACATAAAGAACAGCGGACTCTAAAAGTTTGTTCGACAATTTATTCCTCAAATCCCCAATTGTGGCTGTTGCCTCCTCACGGTTTTCAGAGTCGGGAAAATCTTCTATGAACTCCTGATATTTCTGAATCGCCCTGTTTGTTGCTTCCTGGTCAAAGTAGAACTTTGGAGAACTCATTTCGTAGCTCTGGCAGATTCGGTACCGGGCCAATCGCACGTGAGGACTAAACGACATCTGCCTGACAAGTTTGTCGTATTCACTGATGGCAGACTCGTATTCCTTGTTCAGAAAATAGGATTCGGCAAGATGGAACTGGCTGTCGTCACCGATATCTGTATGTCTGCTCCGGAGGAGCACATACTGAAAATGTTCCTGTGCTCGATAGTATTTCCGCCTTTCTAGCAATTCCATCCCTTTGTCATAGCGCTCCTGGATGTCGTCCTTGCTCAGATCAATCTCTTCTTTCGCACACCCGATAAAGCTGAAGCCAATCAGCAAGCTGAGAAAAAAAGTTGACCTTTTCTTGTTTTTAATCATGAATAACATCACCATCTTATAGCGAAAGTGATACCTCCCACACCGGAGCGGGTAAATGGTGAGAAGGTTAGTCCAACAGCTGTATCAAGCTCAGTACCGAGTTTACGCCGACGTGTTTCGATAAAGGCATCGAGTCCACTGACGACGTGATTGAACATGATAGCGGTTACAGTGTAAGTTGCCATTCGATAAGCATCATTTGCCCTAGCACGCTGATTAATATAATCCTTTTTCAGGTCTGTCATAACAATGATCTCCACGCTGTCGCCAACGGATTTTTCTTTCTCCCACCAGCCGTTACTTCCATCGCTAGCAAAAAGGTCAGACCAACCTGCAACGAATTGATCATATTTGCCAACGTTCTCATAGTATTCATGATCTCTGACTACTTCAACGCCGTCAATCCAATCACCGCACAGCGAGTCAGAACTGATAGTCGATGTCTGCCCCGGTAGGAAGAGACTCAGATGGTGTGTTCCCTTACAGACCACATCCCCGTACGATGAAGTAAGCCATGGCGTCCTCAGCCACCAGTCGTAAAGATCCCAATGCTCATCAGCGAACCGTTCATATTTACTTTCAATCGCCTCTCCCTTATCAGAAAACGATTTCCAGCTAAGCCACGCTGCAACCTCAAAACCAAAGAAAAACAACGCTTTCGTCTTTGCTCCGGCGTACCATTCACCCATCCCCGGCAGAGCTAGTGAGAGAATCAAACCTCGGCCGGGATAGACTGTAGTATCGGGCAGCGTGACAACCGAATCTGCCTCCAATTGCTGTTGAACCACAGGTAAGGAACCGTGAAATCGCGGCTCATACTTCAGCAGTTTCGATTCACCCCGCAGAAAAGGTGAACTGGAAAGCAACAGGCATATGGTCAACGATAATGATTGTTTCATCTAGAATCCAAAAAGGAGTGTAAAATAGAGCCGTGAGTCGCCGCCATATTGGTGATTCAGAGCGGTGAATTTATCTATTCCCCTGTGGAATTCCACGCCAATTCCCGTCGGATAGTTGTAAAATGAGAAACCTCCCATCCTGAAATGAACTCCGTAAGATCGCTTCGGAGACAACTTGTCCTTCCCTTCGCTCCAGGCGTCACCAACCTGTCCCATTAGACCAAGAACTACATTTTGAAGAATGAAAGGACCTATCGGAATGTGGAGCTGTCGCATGAGGGGAATTCTGGTGACGGCAGTTGCCATGAGCATTCTGTTGCCTTCAATGGCGTAGAAAGGATATCCTCGAATACCGGGCATGCCGCCGGCAAAAAAGTTGAAGAACGAGTCCACTTCAGTCTCTGACATCCAGCCACTGGCCGCTTCCATAGAAAATGTCCACCTCTCCGTAAAGGGAATTTCAAAATGGGCCTCACCTTTGCCCTCAGCACGTAAAAGCTGGAAATCATCGAAGACAACTTCGAAAAGAGATTTCTCGGAATTGTAGAATCGGTTAGCCTCGCGACGAAGATCAAGATTAAGCTTTACCCCATTGCTTGGAAGAATGTCGTAATCTACAGTCCTTTTGAACAGGTGTGTATCCCACTTCAAACCTGTATGTAATCCGGAATAATAGTCAATCCCCGACTTACCAAACAACTGCTCCCCGGGTACCCACCAAAGCGCATTTGAACGATAATTCTGGTAAGATCCAAAGAGAGTCAGACTATGTCGTCCCCTCACTGGGAAGATCGCTCCTCCTTCCATCTGGAACAGCCTGTAGGCAATATCTGAATCGATATCGATAACATCCCAGAGAGTTGACCTTTTGTTAATGTGGCGTGTCATGAAAAAAATATCAGCATAGAGCGTCGGAAAGAGCGTTTTGAGTTCAAAGAGGAGAAAAAGATCAAGGTCCGACAAGGCATTGACCGCGGCTCCGCCAAATAGGCTCAGACGGTTGGTCATCTCATTGGCAAGAAAATAGAAGCCGGGCTTCACCATGCCGTAATCGATCTGAAGTCTCGGAAAGATAAAAGTAGTCGAAAACGCGTCTTCGTAATCGGAGATTTCGTAAGAATTCTGCTCTCTCAGAGGGGGTGGTAGACCATCAAACTTGGTGAAGTGATCAGGCCCGTAGCCGATAACAGCCTCGTCCAACAGGCGAACTGAATCAATCACGGCAATTCGGTACCGACCATCCTCGTAGAGAGAATAGAGGATTTTTCCATCTTGACTAACGTCAGGCATGAAAGCGCCCCCCAGTACATTCGTGATATAGCCCTGGCGGCCATCGGAGCTGTTGACGTAGTAGAGATTGAATATGCCAGATCTATCCACAGAATAGAGCATTCCTCCATTGGCTGTTGAGGTCATATCACGCTCATCCCACTCCGGCACTGCCATCAGATTTACAAAGGATGTGTCATCGATATTGAGGGCTGAAATATTTCTGAAATGGCTTTCCACATTGTCAAACATGAGTAACCCATCGGCGGGATTATAGGAGAGATTCATAATCTGACGCCCATCATCAAATTGGGTGATCCGTTCGGAATGGCGGGAGTTCAGATTGATAAGGTAAATATTTTGCGTCCCGTCACTGGTGGCGAGATATGCAAGAAGTGAATCGCCACGAAGGAGTGATGGAGAAAACGCTCGAGCTTCCCGAGTAAGTCGCTCCTCAGATTCGTCGCCAAAAGAATATCTGTAGAGGTCAAACCATCGGGAGCCATTCTTGCCCGCCTTCGATTTTCTGGTGTAGTAGATCTGCTCGCCGGAAGAGTTCCATACCGGTGCGGATAAAACGTCTTTTGCAACCACCTCATTGCTGCCGTCCAGAATAGAAAAAATGTGGAGATCGGTCTGCACGAGAAAGTCATTTCCCTCGTTAGAAAGATAAGCGAACCTTTCTCCATCAGGAGACCATCGGGGATGAAGATTGACTGTCCCCCCATCTCTGATAATCTTACCCTTCACTTCATCAGAACGAACCGATTCGGTCTGAAACTGAAACCGTTCCATCAGTGCAGACTGAAAATCCGCCATTATCCTTTCAGAAGGCTCGGCTGTAGCTTTCTCCAAAGCATATTCGATGGAAGCACCGCGTCTCCCCGAAAGTTCCCGGGCGATTGCCGGAATTACTTCCTGACCATATTTATAGGCGAGATAACGAACCAGAGCGAAGCCGGCGTTGTAGGTCGATTCATTCCCGATTCCCGCCTTTCCAAAAGTATTCATTTCAGTGAGCGTCAGAAGATTGTCATGAAGGGTCAGATCTCGCAGTATCATATCGCGATGACTGTCCCAGAAATCGAAAGTCGCTCCTTCGTACATGAACTGGGCAGCTCCCTCGGCAAACCATGGAGGTACAGCAGTTCCGGGAACAGGGTAAGAAATAAGGACATTTGGAAAACCGTAAAGTACATCATCCCGTTTTTCCTCCTCGTACTGAATCCACTGAAAATATCCGCCGGGGATGCGTCTGCCAAATTTCATGGCGGAGCCCATGGAGACAATATGGACAAATTCGTGTGTTATCACGTTTTGAAGCCATCGATGGCTCCCACGGAGCTCCGCGTCGATTGGAGACGCCCAGATCTCAATCTTGTTGTCATAATAGTAGGCAGCGCCATTCGAGTAGTCATCAGTATCTATAAAAACAATGTGAGTTTTCTCAGGCGGTTCATACTGATAAAGTCCCGTAACGTCTGAATAGATCGCTTCAGCAACCGCTGCACCCTCTCTTGCCGTCCGCTCGGTACCGTTATGAAAATGGATCATAAAATGTTCTGTCGAAAAAGTGTTCCACTCCAGTTCAGGATGGTTGTAGACAGCCTGCGCTGAAAGAATTCTGCCAAACAGAGAGGCGTATAAAATGACCTTTTTCACTTGGGTTTGATCAATTCTCAAACTTGAAAAGTTCGTCAGTGGACAATGGCGATCTTGAGAATTTTAGAGTCAGATTTTCCGTCGGAAAACGCTTCCACATTTGCCAGATAAACTCCGCTTTCAATATTTCGAACATCCCAAATGACTTCATTCACTTCGTAAGGCCTGACGGGCGAAATCTCTATTCGCTCCACAAATAAACCGGTCAAATCGTAAACGGTAATAACGATCTCATCAGCATCCTCCACAGTAACACGAAGAGTAGCGGACCCTTCTTCAATGGGGTTGGGATAACAGTATGTCTTGGATGAGGAAAGAATGCCTTCACCGCCAAATGGACGAGATTCCGCAGAAGTTTGGAAAAAACGACGATTCATGATGTCGCCACCGGCAGTGGGCCAGTCGGGTGTCACATCTGAGTCGGCCTCATCAAAAAGCCACACTTCCGATGAAGTGACCAGTGCATTTTTTCCGTTGAATGAAGAAATAATTTTGGGTCGGCTTAGTAAATAACCCGCCAGATTAAACAGTTCAGAACCGCT
>CEUZ01035138.1_pt1 | contig 20543 bp, 19 predicted proteins | sample 361511 | NCBI WGS metagenome assembly CEUZ01 (sample SAMEA2622822, study PRJEB7988) | marine metagenome | biome: marine biome (ENVO:00000447); feature: surface water layer (ENVO:00002042); material: "saline water (ENVO:00002010), including plankton (ENVO:xxxxxxxx)" | depth 5 m
GATATGGATTGAATCAGATTTTTGGCCAATAATACTTAATGCAATTAAACAAAATAATATTAAGTGTATATTAATTAATGCAAGAATTTCCCCAACTTCTTTCAAAAGATGGAAGTTATTTAGAAAAAATTATAATAACATTTTATCTACTTTTGATAGAATATTTGTACAAAGTAAAGAGGATTTAAAGAGATTTAAATACTTATCAGATAAAAAAATTGAATTTATTGGAAATTTAAAATTGGCAAAAGGATCTATTGAAAATTTAAAACCAAAAAAAAATAATGATGAAAAAATTATTATGTTTACAAGTACACATAAAGAAGAAGAGGGAATATTATTAGAAATTATTGAAAAAATATATATTAAATATAATTTTACAAAATTTTATATTGCACCAAGACACCCTGAACGCTCGGACTTTATTAAACAAAACTTAAAAAAAATAATTCCAGGATTAAATTTTGAAAATAATGGCTCACATAAAAATCTTAGAATAACAATCATTGATAGTTTTGGAAAATTACCTAAGTATTTTAACTTATCTGATATAGTATTTTTAGGAGGTTCTTTTTCAAATAATGGTGGTCATAACCCAATTGAGGCTGCAAATTATGATTGTGCTATTGTATCTGGTAATAGAGTATTTAATTGGCATAATATTTATACAGAAATGGAGTCAGAAAACGCCTGTTTTTTAATTAATAAAAAAAATGAACTGGAGACTCTTATAGAAAAATTAATTAATAATGAAAATATGTTAAAAAAATCTAAACAAAATGCAAAAAAATTTGCAGGAAAAAAATTTTTTGATGAAGAAAAAATTAAAAATATAATAAATAGTAATTTAATTTAAAATGCTTAAAGCTCCTAAATTTTGGTACTTAAAAAAAGATACCTACTTATCAAGTTCTTTATTTCCATTATCATTACTTTTTAGATTAGGTACAAAGCTGAGAAGTTTATTTAGTAAAGAAAAACAATCTGAACTTCCTATCATTTGTATTGGCAATATAGTTGTAGGTGGAGCTGGCAAAACTCCAGTTTCACTAAAAATTGGACAGATGTTAATTGAAGCTGGTTATTCCCCACACTTTGTATCTAAGGGTTATGCTGGTTTAGAAAAAAATAATACTTTAATTGAATCGTGGCATTCACCCAAAAGAGTTGGTGATGAATCAATTTTACTTGCTGAAGTTGCACCTACTTGGGTTGGAGTTGATAGAAATAGATCTTTCAATTTAGCAAAAGATAAAGGTGCTGATTGTATAGTAATGGATGATGGTTTTCAAAACCCAACCATAAAAAAAGATTTCTCAATAATTGTAATTAATGGTGAGCAAGAATTTGGCAATAAAAGAGTCATACCTTCTGGACCATTAAGAGAGAGTATTAATAGAGGGTTAACAAGAACTAATTTAATTATTGTAATTGGAAAAATTTCGAATGAAATAAAAGAAAAAATACCTAGTCATATACCAATTATTTATTCTTCATTTGCTATAAACAATGAAAATAAAACATTTAAAGGACAAAAAATATTAGCATTTGCAGGAATTGCATATCCAGAAAAATTTTTTAATTCTTTGAGAGATCAAGGTGCAAAACTTGTTAAAGAGATTATTTACCCTGATCATCATATTTATGACGAAAATGATCTCCTTAATCTGGCAGAAATAGCAAATAAAACACAATCAATTCTAGTAACTACAAAAAAGGATTTTGTACGTATACCGAAATCATATAGATCTCTTGTAAATACACTTGAGGGTAAAATTGAATTTGAAGATGAAAATTTATTACTAGAAATACTTTCAAACGTAGTTGAAAATAAAATTAATGCCATATAATGAAATTCAATTTTCTCAATTTTAGATACTTTGTTGAATACTTATTATTTAGATTAATAATAATCATAATAAATTTATTACCATTAAAATATGTATCAATATTTGGTTCTAAAATTTTTAGTTTTTTTGGTAAATTTTCTAAAACTCATTCTACTGCTATGAATAATTGTAAAATGGTTTTTCCGAATCTTTCAAACAATGAAGTACAAAAAATAATTATTAATAGTTGGGAAAATCTAGGAAAAACTGTTTTTGAATTAACTATATTAAAAAAATTTTTTACTACTAAAAACTTGATTGAAGTTGAGGGATTAGAAGTTATCGAAAATATAGTAGAAAAAAAATTACCTGCTATATACTTTAGTATACATCACTCTAATTGGGAAATATGTCCACCTTTTCTAGATAAAATGGGAATAAATATAGGCGTAATTTACAGACATATAAATAATAATTATATTGATAATTTTATTTATAAACAAAGAAGCAAAAGTTTTAAAAACACAAATAGTTTTTATACTCCAAAAGGCAAAAAAAGTGCTAAAGATATTTTAGAAACTGTAAAAAAAAATAATTCAGTTTTTTTGTTAATTGATCAAAAAGACTCTGCCGGAGATGATGTTCTGTTTTTTAATCAAAAAATTAAAACACAAACAGGATTTTTAAAAATAGCTAGAAAGTATAATTTACCACTTATTCCGATTGAAAATAAAAGACTAAAAGAAGGTAATTTTAAATTAAAATTTCATCAACCTATATATCATAATCAATTAAATATTACAGATATAGATATGATGCAAAAAATTCATGGTATAATTGAGAAATGGATTATATCTAATCCAAACCAATGGCTTTGGCAACATAATCGATTTAATTAATTTTTTTTAAGATTAATTTAATTTTTCCATCTTTAAGAATTACCTGAATTTTTTCATCTTGATTTATTTTTTTTATAGAATTTATTATTTTATTATTTTTTGATAAAATTGCATATCCTTTATTTAAATTAGCTTGCAATGAATTAGAAACCAACAAACGTGAAAATTTGAGTAAATCATTTTTTGATTTTATATTTTTTGCAGAAATAGATTTATTAATATCTTTACAAAGATTATTTAATAAAGTTTTCTTTAATTTTAAATTAGAATTTGGGGGATTTAATATTGAAATATTATATTGTAATTTAAGATAATTTTTTTCAAATCTATTTTCTATTTCATTATTTAAGTTATCAAAAATTGCATATAATTTTTCTCTAAAAAGACTTAAAACAAAATTTGGAGCTTTTAAAAATTTTGTTATATTTATAAAATAATTTCTGATATTTTCTATTCGTCCATTTATTAAAAAAACCATTCTCTGATCAATATTTAATAAAATTTTAATTATTTCAGATCTTACAGGGACAACTATTTCAGCTGCTGCAGTTGGTGTAGAGGCTCTAATATCAGCAACATAATCAATTATAGTTGTGTCTGTTTCATGTCCTATAGCTGAAATAATAGGTATATTGGAATCATAAACAGATAATGCTAAAGATTCATCATTAAAACTCATTAAATCTTCAGGGCTTCCACCACCCCTTGCAACAATTATAACATCGGGTTTTTCATCTTGTTTCATATTATTAAATCCATTTATAGCTCTAATTATCATTTCAGATGAATCATTTCCCTGCACTTGTACAGGCCATAAATCTATATTTGTTGGAAATCTATTTTTAATTCTATTTATTATATCATGAATAACTGATCCTGTTGGCGAAGTTATTACACCAATTTTTTTTGGTATGTATGGAATTTTTTTCTTTTTCTCCTCATCAAATATTCCTTTAGCCTTAAGTTTTTTTTTTCTATCTTCAATTAATTTTAACAAAGCACCAATTCCAGATAATTCAATATTATCTACATCAATTTGATAAGTGGTTTTATATTTTGACCAACTTGTAATTTTCCCTTTAACTACAACTTCCATACCTAAATCAGGTTTTAATTTTAAAAATTGTTTTTTTTGCCCCCAGATTACTCCACTTAAGATTGAATTATTATCTTTAAGTGTGAGATAAATATGTCCATTGCTAGAAGTTTTAATTTCAGAAATTTCTCCTCTAACTAAAACATAATCAAAGTTATTTTGTAAAACATCTTTAATTGCATTATTAATTTCTGAAACTCCATATTCTGGAATATTATATTTATTAATCATTTTCTTTTGTTTTTAAAAAAATCCTTCATTAGTTTTTTAGATTCATTTTCTTTTATTCCTCCATAAATATCTGGTAAAAAATTCCCTTTGTTTTTAGAAAGATTGCAAAATTTTTCTATGCCAAAGTTCCTATCATGATATGCAGAGAAATAAACTCTACTTATATGAACTTCACTTATAGCTGCTGAACACATTATACAAGGTTCTAAAGTAATAAACAAAGTTGTATTAGATAGATATTTTGAATTCAATTTTTTACAAGCTTCAATTATTAGCAATATTTCGCAATGATACATGGAGTTTTTTGATTTATTGATTTTATTATGGTTTTTTGCAATTACTAATTCTGATTCATTATCTACTATTAGCCCTCCAACTGGGACTTCTTCATTTTTAAAAGCTTTTTTTGCTTCTTTAATGGCTGTCTGCATAAAATAATCTATGTTCATTCTAGTTTTTTTAGTAAGATGATTATATTATCAGTAAAATGAAAAAACCGTTAATTGGAATTACCCTTGATAGCCAAGAATCTGGTAATTATTCTAAATTTCCATGGTATGCGATAAGGGAAAATTATTTGAACTGTGTTTATGAATTTGGTGCTATACCTTTCCCCTTATTTCATAATCTTGAAACAATTAATGAATTCAGTAAAAAACTTGATGGTTTATTAATAACTGGTGGAAATTTTGATATTAATCCTAAATTATATAATGAATCAACTTCTAAAAAACTGATATTTAAAAAAGAAAGAACTGATTTTGAATTAAAACTATTTAAAAAATTTTTAAAACTTAACAAACCTGTTCTAGGTATTTGTGGTGGTGAACAACTTATTAATGTTGCTTGTGGTGGAAGTTTAATACAAAATCTAAACAAAAAAAACTCTTTTATAAAACATGAACAAACAAATCCAAGAAATGAAGTAAGTCACTCTATATTAATCAAAAAGAAAACTCATTTGTTCAAAATAATAAAAACAAATAAAATTTCAGTTAACAGTGCTCATCATCAAGCAGTGAAAAAATTAGGTAAAAATTTAATAGTAAGTGCTACTTCACAAGATAATGTGGTGGAGGCAATAGAACATGTTAATCATCCTTGGTGTATAGGCGTCCAATGGCATCCTGAATTCCTAATAACAAAATTTGATATTCTATTAATTAAAAATTTTATTTCATTTGCATCTAAATAATGAGAATAGGTAAATATATTGCAAATGCAGGTATATGCTCAAGAAGAAAAGCAGAAGAATTAATAAAAAATAAAGAAGTAAAAATTAACAATTGTATATGCATAAATCCCGCAACTAAAATTAATGAAAAAGATATAATTAAAGTTAGTAATAAAATAATCAAAATAAATAAAAAAATAAGAATTTGGAAATTATATAAACCAATTAAATATATTGTATCAAATAAAGATGAAAAAAATAGAAAAACTGTTTTTGATTTAATTCCGAAAAATTTTCCTCGATTGATAAGTATTGGTAGGTTAGATTATATGAGTGAAGGACTTTTATTATTTACAAATAATGGTGATTTTGCAAGAAAATTAGAATTACCAAAATCTAATTATTTAAGGGTCTATAGAGTATGTATAAAAAATCAAATTAACAAAAATCATATTAATAAAATCAACAAGGGGATAATAATTAATAAAATTGAATATAAAAAAATTAATATATCGATAGAAAAATCTACTAAAGAATTTATTTGGTTAATAGTAAAATTGAAAGAAGGGAAAAATAGAGAAATTAGAAAAATATTCGAATACTTTTCTTGGGGTATAATCAAATTAGTTCGAATACAATTTGGCCCTTATAAACTTTTAAAGTTAAAAGAAGGTAAAATAATTGAGATAAATAAAATTTAAAATTAATATGATAAAAATAATTTCTGGTAAATATAAAAGATCAAATTTAATTGTTCATGATAAATATGTTAGACCAACTTCATTAATCAAAAGAGAATCTATTTTTTCAGTAATTGAAAGTTATGCTGTAAAAAATAATATTAATTTATATGATAATAAAGCTGCTCTAGATATTTTTGCTGGATCTGGTGCTCTTGGACTTGAAGCTTTTTCTCGAGGCATTTCAAAAATTTATTTTTATGAAAATAATGTTGAAGTTATTAAAATATTAAAGAAAAATTGTGATAAAATTTGTAGTCAAAAAGATTTTGAAATTTTTGAAGAAGATGTGATTTTATTTCCTCCAAAAAACATATCTGTTAAGATTTCAATAATTTTTATTGATCCACCTTATAATAAATATGATATTAAAGCTTTGTTAAATAGTATTACTAAAATTATTGATAAAAATACTATAATTGTAATTGAATTTGATAAAAATCAAGAATTAACAATTTTAGAAACATTAAAAATTATTGAAGAAAAAAAATATAAAAAAACAATTATTTATTTTTTAAAATTAATTGATTAAATATTTTTTTGTTAATATCTTTCCTTCTTCTACAGCTGGCTGATTAAAAGGATCTACACCCAAATATCTACATGCAGCAACAGTTTCAATAATACTTACAGCCATTAATTTGCCTATTGATTTAGCATTTATTTTTGGCAGGAATATATTTCTAATTTTAAAACTGTTGTTTTTAAAGGTATCAATTGTAGCTCTTTGCTCAGCTTCCATAAGGTCACCCATTTTTTTATTTGCTAAAAAATTAATTCCTGCTTTTGATATTTCATCACTAATTTTTAATCCCATGTTTGAATGTTCTGTAGTAATAAATGTAAAAAATTTATCTTTTGGACCATCTAAATAAAGTTGTAATTGACTATGTTGATCAGTAGTCCCAACTGAATGAATAGCAGTGACACCTTTGTTTTCTTTACCAATACTTTCTGACCATAACTGCAAATACCATTTGCCAAAATAATATAAATTATCAGAATATGTCATAATTACACTTGATTTTAAATTTATATGATTTGAATCATTAAATATATTAGCTAAATTATAATAGTTTGAATAATCTTCATTATCTATTATTGATTTTGCCCCTTCAAATATTTCATTTACGTCCATTCCAGCTATTATCGCTGGTACCATTCCAACATTAGAAAAGACTGAGAACCTTCCACCAATATCTTGTTGATGTTCCATTAATAGACATTTATTTTTTTTTGCAATTTTATACAAAGCTGACTCTTTAAATTCCGTAATTATCAAAGTATTTGAATAAAATTCTAATAGGCTATTTTGATCTTCAGCTTTGTGAATTATTGAGCCTAATTGACTTAAAGTTTCAGGTGTTGAGCCTGATTTAGATATAAAAACAAATCCAGTGGTTTTAAAATCAATACTATTAAAAGAATTTTGAAAAATAATAGGATCAATATTATCATAAAATTCAATTTGGCTTTCCAAAGGTTCGCGAATAATATTAATTAAAGCTCTCGCTCCTAGATTTGATCCACCTGTACCGAATACAAAAAATTTATTTTTATTTTTAGAAAAATTATTAGTTATTTCTTTCGTTTTTGTTAAAATTTCTTTGTCATTTACTATTTTTAAGCAAGGTAAATTTTTTAATTCCAAATTTATTTTTTGATTTAATTCTTTTATAACATTATCTGTATTTAGTTTTTTTTCTAAACAATTAAAATAATTTATTTTCATTTATATTAAAAAAAGAAAAATCTTTTTTTCTTTTTTATTTTAGTTTTTTTTATTTTTGTTGGAACTTCACCGTCAGATAATGATTCGCCTTTCATTAATTGGTTTCTAATTCTTTCTGATTCTTTTATTGCATCTAAAACTTCGTTTTCAGTCTCCCACTCTAGTGAAAAAATAGTTTCGGAATTTTTTTCATTTGCAAATTGTTCATCAATTTCTTTTCTAATGTTAGTATCAGTTTCATTTGCTTCAGTAGCATCTAAAATTTGGTTCATTGTTGATTGGGCCTCTAGATTTGAATTTTCTGAATTCTCTAAGCCATAAAGAATTTCTTTTGCTAATTCTTTTTCAACATTATTTAATTTTTTTTCCTCTAATTGTTCAGGTGGCATTAAATTAAAATCTGGAGGAATAACAAGAGGTGGATTTTCCACAACACTAAATTCATCTAGGGATTTTCTTGTTACTCCTGCACTTTCTCTAACTTTTGAACAAGATGAAAGAAAAACTTGAAAAAGTATAATTATTAATAGGAAGTATTTCATTAAGGTTGATACTTAATTTTGTTAATTATGCTTAGTAATATCATTATAATTCCAATTGTTATATAAATATCAGCAAAATTGAATGCAGGCCAGTAAAAGTCTTTGTAATGGAAATATATAAAATCTATCACATATCCATTGAATAACCTATCAATAATATTGCCCATAGCTCCTGCAATAATAACTACTAAGCCCATTTTTTCTAAACTATCTTTAGAAATTATCATCAAATAAAATAAAAAAATTACTACTAGTGAACTAATTAAAACAAGAATTAATGGCGATATAATTCCAGCAAATAATCCGAAAGAAACACCAAAATTATGTATATGAGTTATATCCAAAAAAGAAGTAACATATATAAATTTATGTAAATCAACATATTCAAAAATTACTTTTTTAACTAAAAGATCCAAAAAAATTAAAAATGATATTAAAATAATTCTTTTCACTAAAAATTACTTTATCGCTTCATCACAGCGGTTACAAATTTCATTATTAATTAATTCTTTTCTATACTTCCAGCATCTTTGGCATTTTTCTCCCTTAAACTTAGTTACCGATACTAAAATACCATCTATATCATCAACTTTAAAACCATTGGATTTTTTTTCAAGAGTTTTTAATGTTGCCGATGAACTGATTGCTACTTCATCAAAACTTATATCTTTTACAATTTCATAAATATTTTCTTCTAAATATATATCTATATGGGCTTCCAAACTAGATCCGATAATCTTTTCAGCACGCTTTTTTTCTAAAGCAGCAGTTATAACTTTTCTTATTTGTTTAATTTTTGACCATTTATTATTTAAGTTTTGATTACAGTAGCTATCTTGTGTAATTAAAAAATCTTCAAGATGAATACTGGATTTGTTCCCTCTTGCTTTCCAAGCTTCCTCACATGTAAAACTTAAAGAAGGTGCAAGCCATCTAACTAGGTATTCAAATATATAATTTAATAAAGTTCTTGCTGAACGTCTGTTTTTTGAATTGATTGAATCACAGTAAATTGTATCCTTACGAATATCAAAATAAAATGCAGATAAATCATTTGAACAAAAATTTAATAAAGTAGTAAACATCAAATGAAAATTAAAATTCTGAACACATTCTTTAATAATCTGATCAACTTCCCATAATCTGTGTAATATATATTGTTCCAGTTCAGGAAATTGATCAGTTTCAATTTGTTCTTTTTTATCAAAGCCTTCAAGATTACCAATTAAATAGCGGAATGTATTTCTGATTCTTCTATATGAATCACTTTGAGCTTTAAGAATAGAGTTGTCTAATTTTAGATCATCATAGTAATCAGAAGCCACTACCCATAAACGGAGTATATCAACACCATATTGAGAAATAACTTTTTCAGGAGCAATAACATTACCCATAGATTTAGACATTTTGCGACCCTTACCATCAACAACAAATCCATGTGTCAAAACACTTTCATAGGGTGCGCGGCCTCTTGTTCCTGCAGACTCTAATAAAGAAGAATGAAACCAACCCCTATGTTGATCACTTCCTTCAAGATACATTGAAGCTGGCCATTTTAAATCTTTTCTTTTTTCTAAACAAAATGCATGCGTTGATCCACTATCAAACCAAACCTCTACAACATCTTTTATTTGTTCATAATCTTTTATAGAATAATCGTTACCCAAAAATCTCTTTGGATCTTCATTAAACCATGTATCGCTTCCTTCTTTTTCGTAAATATCAGCAATTCGATTAATTACATTTATATCTCTTAGGGGTTTTCCTGTTTTTATATTTACAAATATTGGAAGTGGAACTCCCCATACTCTTTGGCGGGAAACACACCAATCTGGTCTAGTTTCAATCATTGAACGTAGTCTAATTTGTCCTTGCGATGGATAAAATATAGTTTCATCAATTGATTTTAATGCAATTTTTCTTAAGTCTTTTTTATCCATTGATATAAACCATTGAGGAGTATTACGAAAAATTAGAGGTGCTTTAGATCTCCATGAATGAGGGTAACTATGTGTTAAAGTTCCTTGAAAAAGTAATTTATTTAATTCTTTTAACTTATCAGCAATTTTTTGATCTACTTTATATACGTGTTCACCTTCAAAACCTCTTGCATGATGATTATATTTACCATCATCCTCTACAGTTTGAATAATATCAACACCATGCTTGATTCCTAAGTTATAATCATCGGCCCCATGACCTGGTGCGATATGCACAATACCAGTACCTTGATCTAAGTTAACAAAATCACCTTCTAAAGCCTTAACAACAAAATTATACCCTATAGATTTAAATGGATGCTCACAATCAGTGCCTATCAAATTTTTACCTAAAAATTTTTTAATTACTTTTGTATCATCAACACCAATTTCAGAAAACACCTGATCCTTTAATTCATTTGCAATTACAATTTTTTCACCAATATTTGCTAAACTACCATCTCTTATTTTGGTTACTTCAAATAAAGAATATTCAAGATCTTTTCCAAAAGCTAGAGCTCTATTACCCGGTATCGTCCAAGGAGTTGTAGTCCAAATTACAATATTTGATTCTATTAATTCATTAATTGAACTTTTAGTTATTTTAAATTTTACATAGATTGTATTGGAAACATGGTCTTCATACTCTACTTCAGCATCAGCTAAAGCTGTTTTTTCTACCACTGACCATAAAACAGGCCTTGCTCCTTTGTATAAACTTTCATCAATTAAAAATTTTCCTAGTTCTCTAACAATTTGAGCTTCTGCTTGATTTGACATAGTCAAATAAGGATTTTCCCAATCACCTTCAACACCCAATCTTCTAAATTCTTTTTTTTGAATTTCTATCCATTTTTCAGCAAACTCTCTACACTCTTGTCTAAATTGAACAATTGGAATATCATCTTTGTTTTGACCTTTTTTCCTATACTGTTCTTCAATCTTCCATTCAATTGGTAAACCATGGCAATCCCATCCAGGCACATAGATGGAATCTTTACCAGCCATCTGTTGAGTTCTTACTATTACATCTTTAAGTATTTTGTTCAAAGCTGTACCCATATGAATATGTCCATTTGCATATGGTGGTCCATCATGAAGTATAAATTTTTCTCTTCCTTTAGATTTTTCTCTTAACTTTGTAAAAATGTTTTCTTTTTCCCATTCTGCCAATATTTTTGGTTCTTTTAGAGGGAGATTAGCTCTCATCTCAAAAGATGATTTAGGTAAAAAAATTGTATCTTTATATTCCATTTATTTTTTTTAGATGGTAGTCTTTCGCAATTTGAACATCTTTATTAATTTGTTCAACCAAGTAATCAAAGTTTTCAAATTTCTTCTCACCCCTAATAAATGTAAGGAATTCAACAGTCAAATGCTTACCATAAATATCTTTATTAAAATCAAACAGATGGACTTCTAATAGTATTTTTTTACCATCTACAGTCGGTCTTTCTCCAAAGTTTGCTATTCCTCTGAAGGATTGATCTCCAACATTTATCTTCACGGCATAAACTCCTTTTAATGGATAAATTTCATTATGTGGTAAAATATTAGCAGTTGGAAAATTCATTTTTCTTGCTTTTTTATCTCCATGAATAACTTGTCCTTCCATGCTCCAAGGACGACCTAATAGTATATTTACTTCATCCATCTGACCACTTCTAATAGCTTCTCTAATTGAGGTAGATGCATAGGGTTGTTTGGTCTTAGGATTATTAATTGGATTAATTATGTCTAGCTTAAAACCATATACTTTAGAATACTCTTTAAGTAAATTGGTATCACCTTTTCGATCTTTCCCAAAACGAAAATCATATCCGACCATTAGTTTTTCAACATTCAATTGATTAACAATGATCATTTTAATGAAATCAATAGCAGAAAGATTTGATAAAATTTCATCGAATTTTAAACAGAAGTAATGATTAACACCAAGATTTTTAAATATTGATTGCTTATTTTCTTCAGAAATTATTTGATATCTATCTAATTCTCTAGAAAAAAATTGTCTTGGATGTGGTTTAAAACTTAAAATAGCAGAGGGTTTATTTTTTTTATTTGCATCCCGAACTATTGATTTAATAATTTCTTGATGACCTAAATGAATTCCATCAAAATTTCCAATAGCCAAATAGAATGAGTTTTTTGTAATCTTACTCTCTAAGTTAATTTTATGTATCTGCACTAAATGTATTTATTTAAAATGTTTTCTAAATATTCTTGCTGTCCAGATTGAGGAGTGGGCTCAATATTCTCAGTAATAACTTTTTTAGCTATAGATTCTAAATCCCCTTGATTACTGTGTATAAATTTTCCGAGATCTTGATCCCATTTTTTATATCGGTTTTCTAAATAATTTGAGAAGGCTTTATCATTAATCATTTTTTCTACAGCAATCAAAGTGCGAGCAGCTACATCCATTCCTCCAATATGGGCGTAAAATAAATCTTCTGCATCTATGGATTGTCTTCTGATTTTAGCATCAAAATTTAAACCGCCTTGCTTAAATCCTCCATTGGAAAATATATGATAGAAAGGTATTAGTAAATCTAAAGGATTATTTGGAAATTGATCAGTGTCCCAACCTAACAAAGTATCTCCTCTATTTATATCTATGCTTCCAAAGACATTATTTGCAATTGCATATGCAATTTCATGTTCAAAATTATGGCCTGAAAGAGTTGCATGATTAACTTCTATATTTAGATTGATTTCATTTTCTAATCCTGCTTTTCTAATAAGAGCTAAACAAGCTGCAGAGTCAAAATCATATTGATGTTTAGTAGGCTCATGAGGTTTTGGTTCTAGTAATATTTGACCTTGAAATCCAATTTTGTGTTTATGATTAACAACTAGTTCTAAAAAGCGTGCTAAATTATCCATTTCTAATTTCATGTTTGTATTTAAAATAGTTTCATATCCCTCTCTGCCACCCCACAGAACATAGTTTTGACCTTCTAGTCTCATTGTTGCTTCCATGCAGTCTTTTACTTGAGCCGCTTCATACGCAAAAACTTCTGGGTCTGGATTTGTTGATGCTCCTGCCATATATCTTCTGTGTGAGAAAGCATTTGCAGTTCCCCAAAGTAACTTTACATTGCTTTTGCTTAATTTTTTTTCCATTAAATCTATGATATGAAAAAAATTTTTTTGTGTCTCTGAGTATGATGCTCCTTCAGGAGAAATATCTCTATCGTGAAAGCAAAAAAATGGAGTAGTAATCTTTTCAAAAAAATCAAATGCTTCTTCTAACTTTTCTTCTGCTTTTTCAACTGGATCGCCCTTTACCATCCAAGGTCTTTCAAAAGTTGCCCCTCCAAATGGATCAAGACCTGGCCAAGTAAATGTATGCCAATAGCAAGTCGCAAACCTCAAATTCTCCTTCATAGTTTTTCCAAAAACAATTTTATTTTCATCATAATATTTGAAACTTAAAGGATTATTGCTTTCTTTTCCTTCGAATTTAATTTGATTAATTTTTTTAAAATATTTACTCATTTTGATTATTAATTTATTAACAATTTATCAGCTATTTTTAAATTTGTAGAGACAATTTCAAGCCATTTTTCATATCTTTTATTTAATATATTTAATAACTTTTCATCAATATCTGTTTCTTTTTTTATAGGGATTTTTTTAAACACTTCTTTTTTTGAAAAATTATTTGTTGCAATCATTGCTAATCTAGCAACTCCTAAAGATGGACCCAGATTAGAATCTTCTCCTATAATAATTTTTTTATTAATAGCTGAGCTTAATAAATTTACCCAAAATTCACTTTTCGATCCACCTCCGATAATGTAAGTTTCTGTAGTATTTTGATTTATTTCTTCAACGGATAAGAATCCATTTTTTATTCCAAAAGTTATGCCTTCTAATACTGAATACAACATTTCTACTTTACTTGTAGATGTATTAATAAGGTGAAAAGATCCTCTAATATTTGCATTATTATGAGGAGTTCTTTCTCCACTTAAATAAGGTAAAAAATATGGCAAATTATAAATATGGGAACTATTTGAAGATAATTCTTCTATTAAATTAAATGCATTATTAACATCAAAACCTAGGGTATTACAAATCCAATCTAAGCAATTTGTTGCACTAAGCATTACAGACATGTGATGCCATGTATTGGGTAGGCAATGACAAAATGAGTGTACAGCTTTTTTTGTATTTGAATTATAATTTTCAGTAGGAGAAAAATAAACACCTGAAGTTCCAAGTGAAATAACCGATTGATTAGAATTAATTACTCCTGAGCCTGCTGCTCCAGCAGCTTGGTCACCTGCACCCCCTGCAATTATAACCTTTTTTTTAAATCCAATTTCATTTGATAATGATGCATCAACATAAGTAGAGCAATCTGAACCTTCAACTAATTTTGGCATATTAGCTTCACTTAATGAAGTTATATTTAAAAGATCTGAAGACCATTGTCTTTTTTTTACATTTAGCCATAGCGTTCCAGATGCATCTGACATATCTGTATAAAATTCTCCTGATAACTTAAATCTCAAATAATCTTTAGGCAGCAAAACTTTTGATATTTTTTTAAACACTTCTGGTTCATTTTTTTTGATCCAAAGAATTTTTGGTGCTGTAAATCCAGGCATTGCTAAATTACCTGATACTTTTTCTAAGTCTGGATAAATTGATTTCATCTCAAAGCATTCTTTCATTGATCGAGTGTCATTCCATAAAATACAATTTCTTAATATGTTATAATTTTTATCTATTAGTGTGGCTCCATGCATCTGGCCTGAAATTCCCAATGATTCAACTGACTCAAATTCCTTTGGTTTCTGTTGCTTAATATTCTGAAAGCACAAAAATGTTGCTTTTAACCATGATTCTGGATTTTGTTCATAATACCCACTTTGAGGATTGATCAAATCTAAAGATTCAGTATGTGAAGCTAAGGTTATCTGTTTAGAATTAATTAAAATTGTCTTAACAGATGATGTGCCTAAATCAATACCAATAAACATAATAGTTACTATTAAACTATAAACAATATAAGTGTAAACAATTTCAAAATATTTATATAAAAATTAAAATGAAAATATTACTTACTGGAATTATATTAGTTTGTCTTAATTCTTTTTCAGGATCAACTTTTGATACTATTACAAAATATTTTAGTATAAATAATTATAAATGGTATCACTATTATTCAATCGGAGGAACTATAGCAATTTTAGTTTTACTCATTTATTTATATTTTTTTGGGGGTATAAAGAAAAATTTAATTTTAAATCATTCAAGTTATTATTTATTGACTATTTTTAGAGGTATTTTTTTTATTCCAGTATTACTCATTGTTTTTTTATCACTTAAACATATTCCAATAAATATATTTACAATGTTGTTGATGACTACACCATTTTTTCTTTTAATATTTGCTAAAGTTATCCTTAATGAAAAGCTAAATATTATAAGTTGGATTTCAATAATTATTGGTTTCTGTGGAGTTTTAATTGTATTAAGACCTAATACAGCTAATTTAAATATATTTATTTTTTTAGTTTTATTTGTTGCAGTTTATAATGCGTTTAATTTTACAATAGTAAGTAAATATTCTTACATAGCCTCATCATATGGTTTTACTTTTTATCAATATGTTCCTTTTATAATCTTCTCATATATTTTTTTTATTTTCGATCCTTTAATTCCTACTTTTAAAGAAATTTTTTTGTTTTCACTTTCTGGAATTATTGTAATGATTTCTATGTGGGCTTGGAATGCAGCTTACCATATTGCTGGAAAATATAGCAGTATAATAAGTCCATTTTTCTTCACCCAAATTGTTTGGGGAACAATATATGGTAAAGTTTTTTACGGTGAAAAATTTGACTCGATTGCTTTTCTAGGAATAGGTATAATTATTATTTCTGGAACAATAGCTATTTATAATCGAAATAAATAAACTATAGATCGTATTAAATATTTATTTAATAAATAATAAAATTAATAGAAAGTTTTTTTATGAAATATTTGCACACCATGGTTAGAATTTCAAACATTGAAGAGTCTCTTGATTTTTATTGTAATACACTTGGCTTAAGAGAAGTTAGAAGAAGAGAAAGTGAGAAAGGTAGATTCACACTTATTTTTTTGTCTTCTGAAAATAGTAATGAAGATAGTGGCTTGCTTGAACTTACCTATAACTGGGATCCTGAAAAATACTTAAGTGGGAGAAACTTTGGACACTTAGCTTACAGTGTTAAAGATATATATGAAACTTGTAATAAATTAATGAACAAAGGTGTAATTATAAATAGACCACCGAGAGATGGTCGTATGGCATTTATTAAATCTCCAGACGGCATATCTATAGAAATTTTACAAGAAGGTAATGCTTTGCCTATAATTGAACCGTGGAAGTCAATGCAAAATTCGGGAAATTGGTAGTTCAGCTATTTTAAAATTAAATCTATTTCAGATTCTTTGAATAGTTTTGTTTTTTCACATGTAGTTCTGAGATTTAAATATTCATTTTGATTTGCAGATTGGATTGTAGTATCTAGCATATCTAAAACATGCAAAACGAGTTCGCTATTGCAGCGGTGTTTTTTTTGATTTTCAATTGAATATATCATATCAGCGAGTCCAACACCTCGGTAGTTGGCATTAGTTGGTGATTCATTTGATCGTCCACTTTGATTAAATATATTAGTTTTTCCTAATTTCATTTTTTCTGTACTATATTCTCTCCACTCACTACCTTCTGATAAAGATACTTTTATAGGACCACCAAACATATTTGGATCGGGGCCAATAATTGAGCCTTTAGTTCCATATAAATCCATATAATTTGATTGATGATTAATAATATCAAATGATAAAAGTCCCTGAACAACTGCGTTATTTTGGAATTCAATAATAATATAATAAGAAGTTGGGATCTCAACTGTGAATTTTTGTCCTTTCTTTAATCCAGATCCGATTTCCCTTATTTCACTAATTTTTGATGAAAAAGCTTTTATTTTTTTTGCTGGACCTAAAAGGTTTACCAACATTGTATAGTAGTATGGTCCCATATCAAGAATTGGACCACCCCCATCAACAAACCAAGGTTCAGGATTAGGGTGCCAAGATTGTACACCTGGAAATGCAAAAGTAAAATTTCCTAATTTAATTTCTCCAACTTCGCCACTATCTATTATTTTTTTTGTTAGCTGCCCTCCACCACCTAAAAAAGTATCAGGTGCATTGCCTAAATATAAATTTTTTGAATTAGCCAAATCAACTAACTCCCTACCTTGTTCAAAGGTAATAGACATTGGTTTTTCACAATAAGAATGTTTATTGGCTAGAAGTGTGTTTTTTATAGTTTGAAAATGAGATGTAGGGTTCGTTAAGTTTAATATAACATCAATTTTTTTATCATCTAATAAATCATCTACACTTTTAAAATCTACATTATATTCATTTGCACATTTCTTTGCAGCCTCAGTATTAACATCTGCACAAGCTATTATATTTATATTATTAAAATAATTTCTACTTCTAAAATATGTTTCAGAAATATGCCCACAACCTATTAAACCTATATTTAACATAATTTATATAAATTAATTTTATTCCTTAGCTTTGTAACCAATGCCGATATCATTAACACTTTTACTAGTATCCATTAGTTTTGGATATTCATAATTAAAGCCTAGTAATTGTTTTACTCTTATTGAACATTTTTTTTTGAAATTTTCATCTAAATAAGAAACAAGGTCTTCAACAGGTTTAACATATTTAGGTAAAAACTCTATCAACAATGCTGCTCTTTGATGATTTGATTTATTAGGCATTGCACCATGCCAACAATTTCCATTAAAAAAAACTAAATCACCCGGATTTGCTATCATTTGTTTCAGATTAGAAAAATCATCTTCTTTATTTGGATATCGTAAATCTTTTTGTGAACCTGGATAATAAGCTGTTGCTCCTGATTCCTTTGAGCATATATCTAAAGGAATTGTTACCTGACAATTTTGAGGAAAAGAAGAATTAATTCCAATTGGAAACGTTTCTTTGTTGTATAAATCCCAATAAGGATAATCAATGTGAGGTTCCTGACCAGCGGCACCCGGTAATAAACGACTAGCACAATAAGAGCCACAAATAAATTCTGTCCCTAAAAACTTTGTCATCAAGTCAAATATAATGCTGTTGGTTATTATTTCTGAAAATATCTTTCCCTTACCAAATAAATTCCAAACTCTTTGTTGTAAATGAATTTTACCCGATGCTTGAGCCTCAGCATTAAAATGTGTTTCTTTTTGATCTTGATTGTCAGCAAATTTATTGACTATTTCTCTTGCTTCAGCAATTTGTAAATCACTATAAACCTCTTTAATTATAACTACACCACTTCCAATTAAAAGCTCTTCAAATATTTGTTTGTAATTTTTATATGATTTATCTAACTCTAACATTTACAAGAAATGATTTGATATACGTTGTATGTTTAGTCAACAAAAATATAATCTAAACGCCTAATTCGTCTCTTAAGTCACCAATTTCTGTACCACCTGCCATTAATTTCTTAATATCATCTCCACCAAGTTCTTCTGCTAAACCCTTACCAATGACTTCACCAAGACTTAAAAAAGTATAGCGATCAGCTATCAAACGAGCATGAATTTCATTATGAGTAATTAATATAATTGCAATATGGCCAAGTTTTTGAACCCTTTTAATTGTTTTTAAAACCTCCATTTGTTGTTTCTGTCCCAACGCAGATGTTGGTTCATCTAGAATTAAAATCTTTGCACCAAAGTATATTGCTCTTGCTATTGCTAATGTTTGTCTTTGACCACCTGACATTGTGCCTACTGGTTGAGTTGGATCAGAAATATCAATACCTATTTTTGACATTTCTTGAGTTGTAATTTGATCCATTTCTTTCATTTGTAAAATCCCAAATGCACCTGGACCTTTTTTGATCTCTCTTCCTAAAAAAAAATTTCTTGTTACAGAGGTAAGGGCATTTAAAGCCAAATCTTGATAAACGGTACCTATACCAGCATCCGTCGCTTGTCGTGGTGTTGTAAATTTACCTTCCTTACCATCAATTATGATTGAACCAGATGTTGCTGGATGCACACCAGCCAACACTTTAATTAAAGTAGATTTCCCTGCACCATTATCTCCAAGAAGAGCATGTACTTCTCCAGGAAATACATCTAATGACACACCATTTAAAGCAGTAAAGTTTCCAAACCTTTTTACTAAATTCTTTATTTCTATTAACGGTTTATTAGAATTGCTCATTTTAAACACTTCCCATTATTCGTTTTCGAATATTTTCGTTTGTTAAAGCAGCGGTAACTAGTACAGCTCCTAAAAATACTCTATAAAAAGATCCATCAATACCTGGTATATAAAAGAATGCTTCTTTAGCAATTCCAAAAATAATTGTACCTAATATTATACCTCCAATAGTTCCAAACCCTCCTGTTAAAACTACACCACCAATAACAGCTGCTGCTATTGCTTCTAATTCTTTTAAATTTCCTTTGGCAGTATCAGCTGTATTAACTTCAAAAACTTGACAGGCAGCGAACATAGTTGCACAAAATGCAGTAAACATAAATAATGAAATTTTTACCTTATTAGTTGGTACACCGTTAGCTCGAGCAGCATTTAAATTACCACCTGTAGAGTAAATCCAATTACCTGCTTGAGTTCTGCTAAGAATAAAATAACAAGCTAAAGCTATAAGAAACCAAATCATTAAACAAGAATACATTCCTTTTGCAAATTGATTACCATATAAATTAACATTCCAATCTGCAGTATAATAAAGCCAACTAAAAATTGGCTCCATAATATCTCCACCAAAAAAATTAGCAACGGGTCTTGCTGTTATAATTGTATCTATATAAGCTTTTGCTATGTCTAAATCAGTTACAGCTTTAGCGGCAACAGCAGGAACGTCGACACCAGCTTCTATTTTCTTAGTTAAAATTTCAACCATTGATTCATTTCCTGATTTTTTTGCTCCTTCAAGTGATTTTTCTAATGTGCCAATCATTTTCTTAGCAGCTAAAATAGTTTTATTTTCAGCTACTTTTGCATTAATATATGTAAGGTTTTCTGTAATTTTTGCTACAGTATGTGCTGGAACTGTGCTTAAAATCTCTAATAATTGTTCATTCGGTAATGCTTTAGCTGCATCTCTTTCCATCTCTCCATGACCTGGTACATTAATAATATTTTTTATATCTGGTAAATCTGTTACTGTAGTAGATCCTGCAGTTTGATCTGGAGCTCTATTAAAAGCTCTGTAAGATACTTCTGTTACTCCTCTTAAAAA
>CEUZ01037764.1_pt1 | contig 20536 bp, 26 predicted proteins | sample 361511 | NCBI WGS metagenome assembly CEUZ01 (sample SAMEA2622822, study PRJEB7988) | marine metagenome | biome: marine biome (ENVO:00000447); feature: surface water layer (ENVO:00002042); material: "saline water (ENVO:00002010), including plankton (ENVO:xxxxxxxx)" | depth 5 m
GGTAATCGCACTTGCTATATGCACAATGGCTATTTCTTTTTTATTCAACATAACGATTTTTTATCATAATAGTAATTAAATGAAAAATTTTTAATAATTAATAAATAATATGGCTATAAAATGGAACACAATTTATAGTGGTTAAGTATCGAACCAATATTGCAAATTTCAACTCAGGCAACTACTATAAAAGACGATGAAAGAAAGCAAATTTACTTCCAGATTCTATCTGACCAGTTTTGTATGGGAATAATTTCATCAATTATCGATAAACCTAAAACTGCTGTCGAAATTGCTAAAACTACAACTATTCCCATAAGTACTGTTTATAGAAGATTGCAATTTCTTCAAGAACATAAAATGCTGAAAACTTCTGGTGGGCTAAATAAGGACGGCAAATATTTTGTGTATCAAAGTAAGTTAAAAACAATCTCAACCTTTTTTGATGGTTCAGATACATGGGTTTCGGTTACACCAAACCTTAATTTCACAATTAACTAACAAATACTAAAAAAACCATAATAAATACTCAAATTCTAAAAGAGAAACAATGGTAGAAACTGAACTAGGCAGTTGGCGTAGGACTCATTATTCAAAACAATTAGACGCATCTATGGAAGGATCAGATGTAACAGTAATGGGTTGGATTTCAAGTATACGTGGCCATGGAAATATTACATTTCTAACTCTTGTTGATAAGATAGGTACGATCCAGATTGTTGCAAAAAAAGGGGAAAGTCCAGACGAACTAGTCAAAAGTATATCTAAACTGAAGGAGCATTCTTCTATAGGATTAATTGGAACAGTGAAAACGTCTGAAAAGGCTCCAAACGGGATTGAGATATCACCAAAAGATCTTAAAGTATTTTCATCTGTTGAAAAGATTCCACCATTTGATCCACATGCAAAAACTGTAAAAAATATTGATACACGACTTGAGATTAGAGCAGTTGATTTACGGCGACGTACACTACAACAAGTTTTCAATGCACGAAGCAGTATACTCAAATCAATTCGTCAGTATTTTTATGATCATGATTTTACTGAAATTAATACGCCAAAAATGATCGCTACCGCTACAGAAGGTGGTGCTGCATTGTTTCCAATATTTTATTATAACAAAGAGGCATTCCTTGCTCAAAGTCCGCAATTGTATAAAGAACAATTAACAATGAGTTTTGAGAAAGTTTTTGAGATCGCACCAATCTTCCGTGCTGAACCATCCAGAACAAATAGACATTTGTCAGAAGCAATATCAATCGATTTTGAAGAGGCATATGTTGATTATAACGACGTAATGAAAAGAATTGAGGAGATAATAAAACAAGTAATTTCATCTTTAGAAGAATTTACTAAAGAAAACAGTGATGTTGAATTTAATATTCCAAAAATTACTGATACAATCCCACAATACTCATACTCTGATTTGCTAGAAAAAATCCAAGCTACAGGAGCTAAAAGTCAATGGGGTGACGATTTGTATCCAGCACAATTAAACAAAATTGGTATAACTGGTTTCTACTTTATCAAAGATTGGCCTGTTGGTCCCAAGCCATTTTATGTGAAAGTAAGTAAGGATAACCCTAAGATTTCTGAATCATTTGATTTAATGTATGGTGATTTGGAGCTTTCATCTGGTAGTACTAGAATTGCACAAAAATCTGAGCTTGAAGATAGAATGAAAAACAAAGGCATGAAGGTTGATACATTCGGTTATCATTTGGGAGTTTTTGATTATGGTGTTCCACCACATGCTGGCTGTGGAATTGGTCTTGAAAGATTAATGATGGCACTTACCGGTATTGAAAATATTCGTGATACAACATTTTATCCTAGGGATGTTGATAGATTAACACCATAGGTGAAATGTTTGGTTAGTGAAGAAGAGATTTCTAATGTTGCAAAATTAATGAAGATTGATCTTGAGGATCATAGCAGTCATATCAAAAGAGTGCAAAAAATGCTTGAATATTTTGATATTCTAGACAGGGCAAATGTCGAGTCTGAGGAAATCACTGTTCAAGAAACTGACTTAGACAAACTAAGAGACGACAAATATGTTCCATACGATAAAGACTTGCTAAAATTTCTAAAGAGCTATCAAGAGAAATATGTCAAGGCTCCGAAGTTGAATTAAGTTGGATTTAGGGATTAGCGCATTAAATTATGTAAGTGGAATAAAAAATAATGAATTTACCGTTGAAGAATTCATTTCTAAATCTTTAGAACGTATTAATGAAGTTGATAAAAATCTTCATGCATTTTTACGAATAAATGATTCTGCAATAAAAAATGCAAAAGAGATTGATGCTAAAATAAAATCAAACCAGAATGTTGGAAAATGTTATGGAATGCCAATTTCTATTAAAGATAATATTTGCATAGAAGGTTCAAAAACTACTTGTGCGTCAAAAGTTTTAGAAAATTTTATTGCGCCTCATACATCTACTGTAGTTTCTAGATTACATTCTGAAGATTCAATCATAATTGGAAAGACAAACATGGATGAGTTTGCAATGGGTCTTAGCACAGAATTTAGTGCATACGGACCAAGCAAGAACCCTTGGAATACTGACTGTGTTCCAGGTGGCTCTTCTGGAGGAAGTGGAGTATCTGTTGCTGCAAACGAATGTATTGCATCATTAGGCTCAGACACTGGTGGCTCTATTCGAAACCCAGCAAGTTTTTGTTCAGTTGTTGGACTGAAACCAACATATGGATTGGTAAGTCGTTACGGACTTGTATCATATGCTAACAGTATTGAACAGATAGGACCTATGACAAAAACTGTAGAAGATTCTGCATTTTTACTAAATATTATTTCCGGTATTGATTATAATGATAATACCACGATTGATAACAAAAATCAAGACTATCTGAGTAATATTGATGCTGGAATAAGTGGGAAAAAAATCGGAATAGTAAAAGAGATGACTAATTCTGATGGATTAAGTACTGACGTACTAGACGCCACTAATGATGCAACTAAGACATTTGAAAAATTGGGAGCCAACTGTGAACAGGTATCATTACAAACGGTTCCATATACTGTGGCGGCATATTATACTATAACATCAACAGAAGCAGGAAGTAATCTAGCCAGATATGATAATGTAAGATACGGGTATGATCTAGATTCATCAGGGTTTGAATTTAATTCATACATATCACAGGCAAGAAGCAAGTTCGGTCCTGAAGTTATAAGAAGAATGATCTTGGGTGGCTTTGTACCATCTGCTGGACATGCTGGGAAATATTTTCTAAAGGCACTAAAAGTTAAATCAAAACTAATTACTGAAATAAAACATGTGTTTGAAAAATTTGATTTTCTAATTTCTCCCACAGTCCCTATACAGCCATTCAAATTTGGTGAAAAAATTAACGATCCTGTATCATTCATGATGGTTGATATAAACACTGTAACTGCTAACTTAACTGGAATTCCAGCGATATCAGTACCATACAAAATTACAAATGGATTACCTATAGGAATTCAAATAATGGCAAATCATCTAGAGGAGAATTCATTACTGCAGGCTGCATATGCATTAGAAAAAACTGTAGATTTACCTGAGGTGTCAATTTAATGACAAAAATTGGTCTTGAGATTCACTGTCAATTGACAAAACTTGAAAGTAAATTGTTTTGTTCATGCAAGGCTGATTATCGGGAATTTCAGCCTAACACAAACATTTGTCCTGTTTGTATGGGAATTCCAGGCTCATTACCACTACTGAATAAAAGTGCAGTTGAAAAAGCAACGTTAATTGCAATGGCACTTGACTGCAATACTCCTAGTAAGATTGCATTTTTTAGAAAAAGCTATTTCTATCCTGATTTACCGAAAAACTTCCAAATCACTCAACTAAATGCATATGGAAATACAAGCATTGGATGGGAGGGTAAAATCTCAGTAGGTGATGCAAAGATAAGAATTAGAAGAATACAATTGGAGGAAGATCCCGGACGAATAATTTACATGGGAGCAACTGAAAAGACTAAACTTACATTAGTTGATTACAATAGGGCTGGAACACCATTAGTTGAAATTGTAACAGAGCCAGATTTTGAAAACCCGCATCAAGTCAGAGAATTTTTGATTATACTATCAGATTTACTTGAAAATTTGAATGTGTCAGATCCTGGTCTAGAAGGCGCAATGCGTGCAGATGCTAACGTATCAATAGAGGGTGGTTCAAAAGTTGAAATAAAGAATATTGGTTCATTTCATGATTTAGAAAAAGCAGTTCATTTTGAAATAACAAGACAACAAAGTCTTGCAGAAAGAGAGATTGAGATTGTTCAAGAGACAAGACACTGGGACGACGGTAGAAAAATAACTGTTTCAGCAAGAACAAAAGAGGAAGAAGCAGAATATCGATATCATCTTGAGGCTGATATACCATGGATTAGAATTAACGATGATACAAAAAATCAGTTACAAGTACATATGCCTGAAAGTATTAGTTCAAAAAAGGAACGATATATTTCAAAATATGGTATCACACCACAGGTTGCAGGTATATTATCTTCAGATAGATATTTTTCTGAACTTTTTGAGAATGCAAAAAACGAGACGAATGCAAAAGATGTTGCAAATATGATAACTACAGACATTATGGGATTGCTTGATACACGTGAAAAACGTGATTCGTCAAAACTAAATGCTGAACATCTTTCTGCTTTAATTGAATCTATCAAATCAGGTAAAATAACTAGAACATCTGCAAAACTTGCATTAGATGAAATTATAAAAAATGGTAAACCACTAGAGCAAATAATTGATAGTCTTGGCTTAGGACATGTTTCGGATGAGGGAGAATTAACTGATGTTATTACACAAATATTAAAGGAAGAAGCAAAAGCGGTGGAAGATGCAAAGCAAAACCCAGAAATTGTTAACTTTTTGGTAGGAAAAGTCATGCAAAAAACACAAGGCAAGGCGGATCCTGAATTAACTCTAGCATTATTGAAAAAAAGTCTTGGTATTGGTTAAAAAAAGAATTTTAGTTTTAGGTGGTGGATTTGCGGGAGTTGACTGCACCAGAAAATTGGAGCGTTATTTTCAGTCTAACTATGATATTGAAATAACTTTAGTGAGTGATGATAACTTTCTGCTTTTTACACCAATGTTACCACAAGTAGTTGCTGGAACAATTGCACCAAGACATATTGTAATGCCGCTTCGTGCATTATGCAAAAAGGCACGAATATACGAATCTGTCATAAGAGATATTGATCCAGTTCAACAGCATGTTACTTTAGAGGGCACACCTGAAAAAATTGGTGTTAGAATACATTATGATTATTTGGTTATTGCATTAGGCAGTAAAACTAATTTTTTTGGATTAAAGAACGTTGAAAAATATTCATTCACGATGAAAACATTGGCTGATGCTATATCCTTGCGTAATAGGCTAATTGATATGTTGGAACAAGCAGAAAATGAAAAAAATTCAAAAATTAAGAAACGATTACTAACATTTGTTGTTGTTGGTGGTGGTTTTGCTGGCGTAGAAACAGCTGGTGAAATTAATGATTTTCTTCATGAGGCTATTTCTTATTATCATAATATCGAAATAGATGATATACGAGTTACATTAATTGAAGCTGGTACAACCATTTTACCTGGTTTTAATGAAAATTTATCAAAATATGCGCATAACAGATTAGAAAAAAATGGAATCAAGATATTACTTCAGAATACAGTCACGAGTTTTGATGGTAAAAACGTTGACGTAAAAAAATTATCTGACTCATCATCAGAATCTACTATTGATTCACATACATTGATTTGGACGGCTGGTGTTACTCCAGTTGAAATTATCCAAAATTCAGTCTTTAAACTAAAAAATGGGAAAATAATTGTAAATGAATTTTTGGAAATACCAAATTATCCTGGCATATTTGCAATTGGTGATTGTTCACAACTTGATAATGAATCAAATAATAAATTTCCACCTACAGCCCAATTAGCGGAAGCACATGCAAAATTAACTGCGTATAATATCAAACAAATAATTGAAAATAAAGAAAAAAAGAAGTTTGAATACAGATGGAAAGGACAGAGTGCTGTAATTGGCAAACGTTATGGAATAGCAGAAGCTATGGGTATGAAAATTACTGGATTTTGGGCATGGTTGTTATGGAGAAATTATTATCTTACTAAAATGCCAAATATAGAAAAAAGAGTAAGAGTTTGGCTTGATTGGAATATAGATTTGTTCTCACGAATAGATATCTCTAGGTATGGCTTCAAAAGAGATACATCCAAAGAATATCGTGAATTAGATGAAGTTGATGACGTATGGTAACATGTTATAGTTTTTCAATTAATTTCAAAATACTGGAAGCAATTTTTTCAATACAAGTTATTAGGCATATTATACTAGTTTATGCATGAATATGGTATTCCTTTACCTGGCATCAGGCGTTGTTGCAGGAGTATTAGGAGGTATTTTCCTTGTATCTTTCTTCTATAATCCTGAAAGGTTATTTATGGCACCTTAATTTCTGATTTAAATTATAATGCTTTAGCAACCATTGGTAAAAATGCACCAGCATCAGATACAATTCCCAATGCTTGCCAAGTACCACGATCCATTAATTTTGTAACTGTTGGCTGGTTTATGTCAACAACTATCACCTTAACATTGGCAGGAAGCATATTTCCTGTTGCAATTGAGTGTAACATAGTTGCCACCATTATAACCATCGATGCACCCTTCAGAATTTCTTTGTATTTTTTTTGGGCCAATGCGACATCAACTATCACATCAGGTAATGGACCATCATCACGTAAGGATCCTGCTAAAACAAATGGTACTTTCTTTTTCACACATTCGTACATTATTCCTCTTGTTAGTTTTTTTGATTTTACCATTTTCTCGATGGAACCAGCTTTAAAGACAGCATTAATCGCTTCCATGTGGTTTCTATGACCTCTCATGGCAAGAGTTCCATCACGAACATTCATTCCAAGTGATGTACCTAATGTTGCATATTCAATATCATGAACTGCAAGTGCATTTCCAGCTAGAACAGCATTAATGTATCCACGACGGATAAGATATGAAACTGATTCGGCTGCACCAGTATGAACAATTGCAGGACCACCAACAAGAACGATTTTGCCACCATTCTTTTTAGTACGTCGTATATCTTCTGCAACTTTTTTAGCTATATGTTGTGTTGGTCTTTCACTAGAACTTCCACTTCCCATAAACTCAAATACATTCATTCCTTCTCGAGGTCTTTCTGGAGGAATTATTTTAACACCATTTTCTCCAACGACAATTTTGTCACCTTTTTTTACTTGTCTAATAGGAATACACAAAGCATGTTTTCCTTTAACTACAATGCATTTATCCATCATCATGTTGTTAACATCAATCCACTTATTGTTAAGATAAATCTGTGTTGGGTTATTTGTTGTACTGTAAAAATTATCAGGCATTACCATGTTTTTTGTTGCTGTTTTTAACATTACATTCTTTTGTGTTTTTGATGTAGCACCCTGACGATAGACATAGTTTAAAATCGTATCTAGATTTTTTTTATTCTTTCCAGTTACAAGTAATTTTGCATAACTTTCATCTTTTTTCTTTTTTCCCACTTGAATGTCTAAAACTTCAAATGCTCCACCATGGTCCATGATACCATCAAAAACTTTAGTGAGGATCAGTGAATCTATAAGATGCCCACTTAGTTCTATTTCGGATGAAAATTTCTTCATATCATTACCTCGATTATTGGTAAGTAAAACATTACGACAATATAATTTGATTATTTACTATACCGGGAGGCTAACTTCACCGTGATATTCCTGAATATTATCTGATTTTAGCATGCTTATTATGTTAGATTTTTCTTCATCAGATAATCCCTGTGCAATAGTTTTTGCAATACCATTTTTATCACATAAAACAAGAATATATCCACCATCATCTGTTACTACAAATCCTGCTGCACCGTTAACAACAGCATAAAGATTTTCTTCTCCAACAGGTTCCCAAACATTTGTTTTGTTATCTTTTAGTGCTAATGCTGGCATTGCTTTACCATTCGCAAATTTATTTAGATATTCTCTTGCTTCACCAACACGCTTCTGACCAACTTTTAACGCCATAAAATACTGCATATCAATTCACATTATTTGTATTTTTTATTCTTTGATTTATTTCTAGGATGTTTATTGCTCTTTTTTTTCTTTGGATTGGAATAATAATCTGCAGCTGCAGCTTTTGGACTTAAAACTTCCATTATTTGTTTTTTAACACTGTTCGATTTCTTTTTTTGCTTGTCATCCCTTTTCCCATGAAAATTGAAAAAACCCATGACGATGATTTGTATTTAGATGATAAATATCATTCTATAATATTAGAAAGAATATTACGTAAATTTTTATTTTTAATTCCTATTTTTGCTGTATCATAAAACGTTACTAGTTTTTCTTTTGATATTCCACTTTCCTGATAAAATTTTGCTTGAAACGCCATTTCCAATTTATCAATATCATGCAACAAACTGGACTCTTTTGAAGAATTATTTTGATACTCATCCCATATTTTGAAATATGATTTTCTTATTTCATTTGGTAGATTCATCAAGATTTTTTGCATAGCATGATTTTCTTTGGTGTTCTTATCATCATTTTTCATACTACTAGGTGTTATATCACCAATTATCGATTCAGCTAAATCATGTAATAATGCCATTTTGATAATTTTTTCAGTGTTTAATCCCTCCAAATCTGCTAAAATCATTGACATAACTGAGACAGAATAACTGTGGTCTGCTACCGATTCCGGGTAATTAATTTGAAGATTTTCTTTCCATCCCTCCCTATGGACAGTTTTTAACATCAAAACTTTTTGGAAAAAATTTTCTATCATTTAGTTATACTCATATTATTTTAAAAAGACAGGCTTAAATTCCTAACAATTTGAATTGCGGATATGCCAGGGTAGCTCAGCCTGGGAGAGCACTCGGCTGAAGACCGAGCTGTCGCGCGTTCAAGTCCCGCCCCTGGCATTACCATATTAAAAATATAACAATAAAATTTTAATAGAAGATATTCCACTGATTTCTGAATTTCTGTGAAATCTAAAAAAACTAAAACTGTAAAATCAAAATCAAAAAAAAGTGGTAAAAAATCAGCTGGAAAACGAAGAAAAAAACCATCTAATTTTGATGATTCTGGAATCGTTGTTATCGATGACGATTTGCAAGTTGATACTGAGAAGGAATTAGAAGAGCGTAAGGCGTATCTAGAAGAGGCACGCTCACAAGAAGCTAGCGAATAGACTAAAGTTTTATTTCATTTCTATGTAATAGAGATTATGCGTGCATTATGTTTGATTACAATTAAACCGGGAACCATCGATAAGGTAGTGAATTTATTATCAAAGAAACGTAAGATAGCAAAGGAAGTATTGCCAGTTACAGGCAGGGCCGATATTTGTGTTCTTATGAATGGTCCAATTGATGATATTAATAAAACAGTTATGGATTTTAATAAGATCGGAAATATAGTTAACACTGAAACTTTGATGGAGATGGAGGTTGATTTAGGATGGTAAAAGCAATTGTATTAGTAAAATCACCCAAGAAGCTTATTGCTGCTAGACTGAAGCGGATTAATTTTGTTTACGAATCATTTCCAGTTAGTGGGCAATTTGATGCTGTTGCTGTAATTAAGGTGGAAAACCTTTCTGAAATTAAGGATATCACCACTAATATTCAAAAAATAATTGGTGTAGAAAGAACTGAGACAATGGTTGAGGTACAATAATAAAGAATTTACATAGGAAGTTGTTAGATAATCCATGAATGTTAAAAGAGTTGGGAATGTTATATTGGCTGTTAAGGATCTAACTAAATCAGTTGAATTTTATAATAAAATTCTAGGAATGCCAATAAAGCGTACTAGGGATAATTGGGTTGATCTTGGTCAAAGCGGTGCATTGCTTAGCCTTCATCCTGCAAATGAATCATCACCACATACAAGCACATCTGTAGATAATGGAATTTTAATTGGTCTTCTAGTAGGTGATGTTGCTTCTGCTGTTGATGAATTAAGGTCAAAGGATGTTAGAATACATCGAAATATTCAGGAACGCGAAGCTGGAAAAAACGCAATCATTCTTGATCCTGATGATTATATGATTTCACTGTTTGAACCAAGTTTTGTTTCTGAAAAAAATATACAAACAGGCGGTTACATAGGATTTACTCCTGCCTAAAAGTTACTTTATAATTTAATTACTATTTTTATTTTCTAATTTTCTTTTTAATTCTAAATTTTCTTTTAGAATTTTTTCTTTTTCTTCTTTGAGAATTGTAATTGAGTTTTCCTTTGTGTATAATGGATGTCCTGGTGGAATTAATTTATCTAATGACATATGAAGTAAACCAGCAGCCATTTGTTGATACATTTGTGCAAAATTTTCTAGTGTAGGAGTTAACGCAGCACCGTCCTTAGACAATCTTTCTTTCAGTTTTGGTGTATTAACTAAACCCTTTGGTATGTTAGCACCTGGTGGATAACGGATTGAATCTGGTGATAATGTTGTAAAATCTGTTACAAAATTATTCATATTATTTTTTCTTCTTATATCAAAATAGTCCATATTTTTCTTCTTATTATGACATATTTGTTCTTTAGTATTAGTTGAAAGTGTATCACGAGGCAGAATAGCAAACTTGTCAAATTTTTTCAATTCTACTTATTTCTTATCAATTAGTATTGATCGCTGACCCTTATAGCGATCATAGTTTTTTGAAAAAAAATGATTCAGAGGACAAAGAAGAAATGTCTAAAATGTAAAAAGGATATACATCCAATGGAGTTACATAAACTCATCATGTATGTTATTGAAGAAAAATTCACCGAACACCATTATGAACACATTGAGTGCCCTGAAAAATTTACTGTTTGAATAGATTTTATGTAATAGATTTTACGATATAATATGAGATTAGGAAATAAGACCGATGATGAGTTTTTGATTAGACTCAATGAAAAAAACAGTCAAATTCAAAATATTTTTCATGAAAAGATTGAAGAAATTGCAAAAAAATATCCTATCGATGTTATGATGCAGGATGGAATAGTAAAAAAACAAGACACATTTGATGTAAAAAAAATTCAGCTGATTTATAATGAATTTACTAAAAAATTACAAAATTGGACATTAGAAGGAATTTCTAGTACTAATGATGAGGGTATTAGAAGAAATTTTATCAAGTTACATACTAATGCTGATGAGTATAGAATTTCCTTACATTTTTCTATACAATACCATGTAATATTATTCTATCAACCAAACTATGAAGTCATGAAAAAACAGAAAGAATTGTCAGACTTTATGGATAAGACAAAAAAACAAGAAGGTGAACTTACTCAAAAAAGCGATCATCTAATATTTGAAAAATTAAAGGCTGAGGGTTACAAGGATCTGGATACACAGAGTCTTTTTGAAATTTTTTATAATGATGATAAAATTAGAGAAAAAATCATGAGTGAGATTGAATTACAAACTGATGGTGATTTACAAAAAATCAATCAGCATAAAGAGAATCTCTTAAGAGGATTAGATAATTTGCTTCTTGAGACATATCAAATGGAGCCTGTTTTAATTGATGAAGCAAGGCTTGTAACAGGCGAGGAAGGTTGCTTATGTAATATAGATATTGAGAAAATTGAAAATGACCAAAGAACTGGCGTGTTTGATTCTAAGCAACTTTCAACTAGTACAAAAGAAAAAATTAATGCATTAATTGATCAAGTACTACAATCAATCACATAGTATAATTTTAGTCTGTAAATCTTGTGAAAATAAAAGGGGTATCAATTGGTTGGTCAAGTGTCCAGTACGTTGGTAATGTTATAGTTTTAATAACATCTAGATTATAATTGTCGAATAATTTTCCCCAGCCCCACATTGATTTGTCTCTTGATTCCTTTCTCATGATATGGCTACCTGTGAATACAAAAATTGGTTCTTTCTGTAGGCTTTGTATTTCTCGAATTCTTGGTATTACACCATTTGCTAGCATTTCACCAACTTCTGGAAGACCTGATATGAAGAATATCGGATGTGATAATTCAAGTGACGTATAATCAAATTTTGTAGCATCTGCTATCATTGGCCTGAAATCTATTTTTGTACTTGCTAAAATCTCATTTTCTAGTTGTACAAGGTTTTCATCTATTTCGATTGCATATGATTCTAAACCAATAATTTTTGCACAATATGCAATTCGGCCATCACCAGAACCAATATCAATTATTTGTTCAGCGCCAAGATTTTTTGATTCTAAGGCTAGTGCATATGATGATAGTATCCATATAGGATAAAACGGGGCATAGCTCGTATCATGTTTTAGACTGTTAATCCAATAATTGTTCACGTCACCTTGATAGACTTTACATGTAGTATTTAGTACATTCATTTCATAAGAGTTGGTGTAAATTGAATTGTTTTCAGCAAACTTATGAAGCATGCGTAAATCATGTCCACTAATAGAAAATTGTTCAGATAAAGCTGGAATAATTTCATGAATATGACTAGTACTTTTGCTCTTTTTCATAAATTCAGTTTTTAGTGAAGTTATTGCATTTGAGAGTTTCTGGCTCATGACATAATTAAGAATTAGTCATTTTTGAACCTATCAAATCTAATAATTTCAAATTAGATGCTATAGCTACAAATAACCCAATAATCAAAAAAATCAGAATTACATGAATGTTACATATGATGGAGTTGTAAATGCACAAAAGGAACAGGGTAATGTGATTAGAAAAACATCTCTCACCTTTTCAGACACATTTAGTAAAATTACAGGTTCAACAGTTTATTTAAAGAATGAATTTGAACAAAAAACTGGTTCATTCAAACTTCGTGGCGCATATTATAAAATTAAAACATTGACTGAGGATGAAAGAAAAAAAGGTGTTGTTGCTGCTTCTGCTGGTAATCATGCGCAGGGTGTTGCATTTGCAGCAGCGTTAGAAAAAATTAGGTGTACTATAGTTATGCCAATAAATGCCTCACCAGCAAAAGTTGCTGCTACAAGGGGATATGGCGCAACAGTAATCTTGGAAGGGAAAAATTATGATGAATCATGGATAAAAGCACAAGAAATTGCTAAAACAAACGGTGCCACAATAATTCACGCATTTGATGATGGTCAAATTATATCTGCACAAGGAGTAATTGGCCTAGAAATAATTGAGCAGCTTCCTGATGTTGATGAAATTTATGTTCCAATAGGCGGTGGTGGGTTAGCTGCAGGAATTTTAACAGCTGTAAAGAATAAAAATCCAAATGTAAAAATAATTGGTGTAGAATCGAAATCATTTCCTTCAATGAAGAATTCATTGGATTCTGGAAAAATAGAAACAATTGATGGTGGATTTACTGTCGCAGATGGCATATCAGTTAGAACCCCCGGGAAGCAAACATTTGAAATTATTAAGAATAAGATTGATGATATTGTACTTGTCGATGATGATGAAATAATTAAGACAATGTTTCTGTTGATGGAAAGATCGAAATCTGTGGTTGAACCAGCTGGTGCAGCTGGACTTGCGTATTTATTGAGCAAAAAACCATCTCCAGAGAAAAAAGTCGTTGCAATACTGTGTGGTGGAAATGTTGACATGTATCTGTTAGGTCAAATTGTCTCAAAAGGTTTAGGAACAATGGGAAGGATGATGAAAGTTTTCATTTTATTAAAGGATAAACCAGGTGCATTAAAAGAAGTTGTAGACGAATTAGCATCATTCAGCGCAAACATTGTTGAGGTTGTTCATGATAGATTAAGTTCTAATGTTCCTGCTGGAACAACTGGCGTAACATTAAGTTTAGAAACCGAAAATAATGAACATGCAGAACAGTTAATAGAACATCTGAAAAATAAACAAATAGATTTCAAGGTTATATCATAATTTTTTGTGACATATGCAACTACATGATATTGTGATATCATGAAATTTTCCTGTTGTTTTGTACTGTTTTTGCCTTTTTGTATGCCTACATTTGGTACATTTCATGATAATTAATTCAAAAATCTTATAATAATAATTATAGAAAAAACACCAAAACCAATGGAAATTAAGATTTTTCTTTTTGTTATTTTATTTGAATTTCTTTTTGACAAATTTTTTTAAACCTAATCTTTTCAAATCTTCTGATTCCTTAAGAACAGATTTATGCTGTTTATCTTTATGTGACTTCAGCATTTTTTTAATACTACTTGATTCATTAGCTAGTATTTTTAGTGCATAAATTCCAGCGTTACCAGCTTTATTTACACCAACAGTTACTACAGGTGATCCAGATGGCATTTCAGATATTGATAGCAATGAATCAAGCCCACCAAATGCAGAAAATTTATGTTTATCAGATTTTTTTTGTTGCTTATCATTGTAAACTAATATTGGAACTCCAATTACTGGTACAACAGTATGTGATGCAATCATTCCTGGTAAATGTGCAGCACCACCAGCCCCAGCTATTATTACTTTAAATCCATTTTTTTCTGCATATTTTGCATATTCATCCAATCTTGTTGGAGTTCTATGCGCTGAGATTATTTGGTCATCATGTGACACACCAAACTCATCAAGAATTTCAGCTGCTGCATGCATTATTCTGCTATCAGAGCTAGAACCCATTATGATTCCAACTAGAGCCTTTTTCATAATATTCATAAACGTTGTTACATTTTTAATGTAACTAACACTGGTTTTTATCTAGCATATCTAAAGAAGAATTATGAAAAAAAGGCTTGGAATCATCGGTGGTGGCCAACTTGGCATGATGATAACAGAAGCCGCTCAAAATCTAAGCGATGAAATATCAGAGATCATTGTACTTGATCCAACAGAAAATTGTCCAGCTGCACAGGTTGGCGCCAAACAAATTGTTGGTGATTTTAAGGATGAAAGTGCGATTATAAAACTTGCAGAACAATCTGACATAATTACATATGAAATAGAATCAGGTAATACGGACGTACTAAGTAAGCTAAAGACACAGATTGAACCATCACCATCAACTTTGGGTATAATTCAAGACAAATTCTCACAAAAAACATTTCTTTCAGAAAATGGACTTCCTGTTTCAGAATTTTATGAAATTACATCATTGGATGATTTACATGAAAAAATTAATGATCTTGGTCTTCCAGTTCTATTAAAATCAAGGCGAGATGCATATGATGGTAGAGGAAATTTCAAGATTACTTCATCAGCTGAAATTAAAAAAGCATATCAACATTTTGAGGGAAAAAGTCTGATGGTTGAAAAATTTGTTAATTTTAAAATGGAGGTGTCCGTAATAGCAGCGAGAAATACAAATGGAGATATTACTACATACCCGTTAGTAGAAAATGTTCATAAGAATAATATTTTGAATATAACAATTGCACCAGCACGTGTGTCTGATAATGTGATAAAAGATGCTGAAGATATTGCAAAAAAAACTATGGAGGTCTTAAAGGGTGCTGGTGTTTTTGGTATTGAGATGTTCATTGATCAGGATGATAGAATTCTTATCAATGAAATAGCACCACGTGTACATAACTCTGGACATCATACGTTACAGTCGTGCAAGACGTCACAGTTTGAACAGCATCTTCGTGCAATACTTGGTCTAGATCTCGGCAATACTGACATTATTCATAAAACAGTTATGTGTAACATTTTGGGTCCAGATGGATTTGAAGGAAAATACAAGCCAGTTAAGTTAGACAAAGATGGTGTTTATTTGAAGATGTATGGAAAGAGTGTATCAAAACCACAGCGTAAGCTTGGTCATTTTAACATTGTAGATTTGAGTGATTTAGAAAGTATAGATCGATTACTAAAAATTGCTGACGGAATAAAAAACTCGATTTTAATCACTCCACTAGATTAGTTTATTAGTTCTAATAATTTTCAGCTTATTATGGCAAAAACACCAGCAATGATAATCACTGGTATTGCAATTGCATTGTTAGTGATTTATGGTGCTGATGTAGCTGCTAGTGCTAATGCTGATGGGGAAAAGGGTGATGGATTTTTACCATTAGATGACATGCAAAGAGGTATGGGACTTGGCGGTCCTGCAATAATTTTACCAATAATTGCATTTTTCATATCATTAAAAGAATCATCAAAAGGATTGGGTGGAATGATAATAATTTCAGGTGTATTGATACTAGCTGGTGGAATAGCACTAGTTGGAACACCTGCACCAGAAGGTGTAGAAAGAAATCCTGCAATGTTGTTTATTCCGGGAATTATCCAGATTGCATTAGGTGCAATAAAAATTAAAAAATCCTAGATATGCCAATTTGTGAAAAATGTAAAAACAAAGTTCCTAAAGTCTATAATTGTGAGCATACGAGCGAACAAGATTATTGTTCAGACTGCTATACAGAGCTACATTACTATCTAACTGAATAAAACAGTAATATCCTTTTAATGCAGTTTGCGGTTAACTTTTTTTATGAAAGCTATGATATTATCTGGTGGACGTGGTAAAAGACTACGACCAGTTACAGATGTTATCCCGAAACCACTGATCAAAATCAATGGGAAACCATTAATTGAATGGAAAATTAATTATTTGAAAAAATTTGGCATTAAGGACATTATCATTTGTAGTGGTTACAAGGGGAAAAAGATTGAGAATTATATTAAGAAAAAAAAGAATTTTGGTTGCAATATAGAATACTCAGTTGAGACATCACCACTTGGCACTGGAGGTGCTATTAAAAAAGCAGCTAAAAATATTGTTGATGATTCATTTATTGTATTAAATGGTGATATAATCACAAACATTAATTTGAAAAAAATACTGATTAAATCAAATAGTATTGCCGCAATTGAATTGAGAACAAACTATGGAACAATGAAAATTAAAAACAACAAAATCCTTCAATTCAATGAGAAAACAGATGTTAAAGATACATGGATGAATGGTGGAATCTATCATCTCAATACAGATATTACTAAAATTTTACCTAGAAGGGGTAGTATAGAAGGTATGGTTTTTCCAAAACTTGCCAAAAAAAACTCATTGAACACGGTAAAATTCAAGAATGTTTTATGGCGTTCGATTGATTCTCATAAGGATGTTGAGACGTGTTCAAAGGAAATGATTCAAAAAAAATATATGAAATTTATTTCAAAAAGATGAATCCAAATGCGTTTGTCATATAGTCTTGGCTCACTGTTAACAGTTGAAGAAGTTTTAGCATGTTCAAGGAAATTAAATGAATTAAAGTCGGATATAGTATGGATCCCAGAAACATGGGGAATGGAGAATTTTTCAATGCTAAGTATGGTAAGTAAAGAAAATACTACCTCAAAAATTGGTTCATCCATAGTTAACATTTATTCACGTAGTCCTAGCTTAATTGCAATGGGAGCTGTAACTGTTGATACAATTTCAAACAAGCGCTTAGTTTTAGGACTTGGAACAAGCAGTCAACCGCTTGTTGAAGATTTTCATGGAGATAAATTTGAGAATCCACTGAAACGCATGAGAGAATATGTGGAAATCATACGATTAATTCTTAGCGGTAAAATGATAAATTATACTGGGAAAATTTTTTCGTTGAAAAATTTTTCATTGCTTATCAAACCCCCAAGAAATATAATTCCAATCTATCTTGCAGCAGTTAACCAAAAAATGGTAGAGTTAACATGGGAAATTGCTGATGGTGTAATCTTTTATCTTAGACCAAAAAATGAGATCAAATCAACGCTTACTAAGATGCAAAATAAGAAAAAGATTGATTCATCACTTCAAATTATTACATGTATTAATGAAGATTCTGAAAAGGCAATGAATCGTGCGAAAAGAACACTAGCATTTTATGTATCTGTTGGAAAAATTTATCGGGAATTTCTGGCATCAAATGGTTTTAAAAATGAAACAAAAAACATTTTTGCAGAGTATGAAAGGAATGGGTTAAAAAATAATTATGAATTGGTGCCTGAGTCAATGGTAAATGAATTATGTATTGCTGGAACACCCAATGAGTGTAAAGTACAGCTAAGACAATTCCGTGAAACTGGAATAGACTTACCAATAATACAATTTAATCCAACAGATAATGTGGAAGAATCATTTAATTTAGTTACTTCAACATTTTCGGAGGAATCATATTGAAAAAAATAGCAGTAGTTGGGTATGGAAATACAAAATTCACAAAAGATGAATTACCAATTGAATCGTTATTATTAGAATCAACGAAACAGGTATTTGATACAACAAAAAATTTATCACAGGATCTAATTGATGGTGTTATTGTTTCAACTAATGATAATTCCAAGTATTTAGGCGCTATCTTATCTGAACTTTCTGGTATCAAACCAAAAATTTCTCACACAGTAGAACATTTGTGCAGTTCCGGTTCTAGTGCGGTAATTTCTGGATTTTCATACATTGCATCTGGATTAGCTGATACTGTTTTGGTTACTGGTGCAGATAATATTGGCAATCCTGGACAAATTTTAGAATGGGATAAATCTAGAGGTGAATATGACCGTCCGATATATTGGGCATCAATGTTTACAAAAGCACACAAAAGACAGTTTAACACAACAGATGAAGAATTAGCAATAGTGTCTGCTAAAAACCACAAACATGCAATGGATAATCCACATGCATATACACACAAACCATACACAATTTCTGAAATCATGAATTCAAAAAATATCACTGATGATTTACGGATTTTAGATTGCTCGTATTCATGTTCTGGTGGCTCATCAATTCTTTTATCATCTGAGGAAACTGCAAAAAAATTTACTGATCAACCAATTTGGATAACTGGTATAGGACAAAAAACAAATTCTGCTAGTTTCACAAAAAATAAGTTAACTACATTATCTAGTAGCGTAATGGCAGCAAATGATGCATATAAAATGGCGAAGATAACTTCACAGGAAATTGATGTTGCTGAAATACATGATGCATTTTCAGTTTGTGAATTAATGGCTGTAGAGGATCTTAATTTTACAGAAAAAAACACTGGAGCACAGTATGTTAGAAATCTTTTCAATACAGAAGATAGAAAAATAAATCCTCGAGGTGGTTTGATTGGTGCTGGGCATCCTTTGGGTGCTACAGGAATTGCTCAAATAGTAGAGATCACTCAACAATTACAAAACAAAGCAGAAAAAAGACAAATTTCTAACGCTAATCATGGATTAATACACAACATGTCTGCTGCTGCTACATCTAGTTCTGTTTTGGTTTTAAAATCATGAATAAATTTGAAAGTGAATTAAAAACTGGAAATTTTGTTACAAGTGAGTGTAATCACTGCAATCGAGTAGTATGGCCACCAAGTGATTATTGTGATAACTGTTTTCAAAAGGTTAACTGGCGAAAAATATCAAAAAATGGTACAATAATTGAATTATCAAAAAAAGAAAATGATGTTTTTTGCATTTCAGAATTTGAAAATAAAATACGAATTATGGGAAAACTGGATGCTCAAATTGATATTGTAAAACCTGGTCAGAGAGTTAAATTAAGCAAGTGTTTGTTTAATGGTAAAAATCGTTTTTTCTTTAGTTTAGAAAATAATTAATATTTCTAAAATTACTTGTGTTTTCCTCGATTTTTTTCATGAAAATCTCTAATATGCAATGCTAGCTTATCAGGATTATTACGAAAATTTTTTCCGCAATATGTACAGTAAAATCCGTCCTTCCATGACATCTTATTATATTATTCGTACAGAAATTAATCATTTTCTATGATAATTTCAATTAACATTTTAGTTGATAATGTAATAACCAAGCATTCTATATGAACAGGTTCAAGGTAAATTATGACAATTATTAGACTTAACCAAATTGGTAAAGATCGCTCTAAAAGAACTAGCATAGTCAATAAAAAAACTGCACGAACACGAAGACAACGTGGATATAATTGGGAGGATACACTTGTTAAACGATTTAATTCCCTACAGCATTGGAAGGCATTTAGACTTGGTTCGCCTAGCGTTGCATTACCGGATGTTTTGGCTGTTAATAATCCAGATAGTACAATTTTTACAATTGAAGCAAAATCTGGAACTGGAACAACATTACAGGTTCCTTTTGATCAGATAGAAAGATGCCTAAATTGGGTAAACAATTTTCAGATTTATCAGAAACGTGAAGTGATTTTGGCATTTAAGTTTCTTTCAAAGAAAAGAATTGGTGTAGGAACATACGAAAAACGGAAATTGCATGAATTTTACAAAGTTTGGGATAAAACAAAGAAACCAATAGATTTTGTGTGTACTTATGATGGTAGAACATATGCATTAAAAAATGGAAGGCAAAAAAGATTAGAACTCAAAGACGTTCTTATGCCATTCAAATCAAAGTACCAATTATTTTATAAATAAAGAAAATTTCAAATCATTTTTTAATACTGAATGTATTAATTCTATATGGACTTTAAGCGGTATCTTGGGAAAATTAAGAATAAAATTGAAGAAGACAAGGCTGATGTAATTGAAGAAAACAAGGCTGATG
>CEUZ01023293.1_pt1 | contig 20522 bp, 16 predicted proteins | sample 361511 | NCBI WGS metagenome assembly CEUZ01 (sample SAMEA2622822, study PRJEB7988) | marine metagenome | biome: marine biome (ENVO:00000447); feature: surface water layer (ENVO:00002042); material: "saline water (ENVO:00002010), including plankton (ENVO:xxxxxxxx)" | depth 5 m
GCGAATGGATAACTTCAACACATTGGTAGCAGGCGGAGATCAAGATGAGGACCTAGTTTCCGATGGTTGGACGGACATCTTCCGAAATCTAACCGGGACAGCAGCCAAGCTGGCTGGTCGAAAGTTAGGGCGACGCATCACCGGCAGAGAAAAGGGTTATCTGATGAAGATGGCCGACTACCAAAAGATGAACTCGATCCGCGACCGCGTAGACCAGGTCGTAGAAGACCCTGCCACCGCCGAAGCTTTAAAGCCCTGGTACCGGCAATTCTGCAAGAGGCCTTGTTTCCATGACGAGTACCTCCCTACTTTCAACTTGCCCAACGTCACCCTCGTGGACACAGAGGGAAGAGGAGTGGAGCGCATCACCGAAAAAGGTGTTGTCGCTGGTGGTGTCGAATACGAGGTTGACTGCATCGTATTTGCGACCGGATTCGAAGTTGGTACTGGGTACACGCGACGAGCTGGGTATGACATCTTGGGACGAAACGGGCAACAGCTAAGTGAAAAGTGGGGCAACGGACCTCGGACTTTGCATGGAATGCAAACAGCCGACTTTCCAAACTGTTTCTTTCTGGGGTTCACGCATACCGCTGTAACAGTCAATGTCCCCCAAGCGTTAAACGAACAAGCGATGCACATTTCTTACATGATTTCCCAGGTACGGGACCAAGGTGGATCAGTCATCGAGGCCACTGATGAAGGTGAGCAAATGTGGGTCGACGAAATGCTCGACAAATCAAAACTCGGAGAGCGCTTTCGCGCCGAGTGCACGCCGGGTTACTACAACAACGAAGGTAAGGCTGGCAACCCAGACGGTTTCTTCACCACCAGCTATGGAGCCGGACCCATTCGTTTCCACCGCATTTTGAGTGAGTGGCGGGATGATGGGCGACTCGAAGGTGCGGAAATCTCGTAGTTACAGATAGCCAAGGTTCGAGAATCAGGCCTCGGATCTGATTTGAGGCTTAGCTCCGTTGGTCACTGCCGAGACATTTCCGACTTACCGTTTTGGTGTTCTTCTTGTCGAGTTTTCGCAGCTAATTGGATTGTGACTTCTTGCAAATCGCCTGTGAACTCAAAAGGTGCTTCGTATCGAGGAGATACAGGTGAACCTGTGTCTCGCCCTACGCTTGCTCCCATCGAACTGATCATCCCCATCAGGAACGGCAATTCAATAGAGCCGCACGGCGTTCCATTTACTGAGATTTCGATGCGACCCGCCCCCTGCTCCAATCGTTGCACCAGGACAGAGAGTTCATTGTTACCTGGGGGCACTTGAATCGTTGATTCCAAAATTGAATGATCTTTGAATGCGTTGTAGTCAACCACTAACTGTGAGTTTTGAATAAAGATTGTGATTCCTGCGTTTTCGTTTCCGCGTGCATAAATCACACCCTCGTCGTCGCCACTACACGCAAATACCGCTTCCAGGTGCCATGACCGACCGGATGGGGACGGAGACACCTGAGCGGGAATGGAAGACATGGGTGGGCGGTAACGATATTTCCGATGACTTGGGTGCGGGGAATGATCATCGATGCGCGATCTAAATAATTCAAGCGTTCGGTCATCTAGCGGCAGTACACCATTTAGCTCCGCTTGCTCCCACCAGAGATCGATTAATCGTTCCAAACGATCGGGTTCAGTTTCGGCCAGGTCCCTGCACTCAGATGCGTCTAGAGACAGGTTGTATAGCTCCCACCTATCGTTTTCAAAAGGGTCTCCCTGCTTATGTCGGGTCACAGCCTTCCAATAGTCCCCTGCGTCTTCAGTGACTAGAGCCCGTGAGCCAAACTGTTCGAAATATTGAAGCTTGTTCGTCGCCGGTGCTTCAGCCGAGTTGAGAACGGACGCGAAGGAAGCTCCAGTTACGGGAAGCTGTTCGTATCCTTTGTAGCTCTCTGGGGGTGTCACAGCTAGTAGCTCATAAAGGGTCGGGACGATATCCGATACGTTCACAAACTGCCGGCGAAGCGATCCGTTTTCATCTCCATTGATGCCGTCCGGCCAGTGGATGATCATTGGCACATGCACTCCACCTTCGTGAGTATTTTGCTTGTACCACTTGAAAGGGGTGTTGCCGCACTGGGCCCAACCCCATGGGTAATTACAGTGACTGTGGGGCCCGCCGATGTCGTCAATCTCCTTAATTAGGTCATCTGGCGAATCGAACATCCCGTTGAAAAATTTCATCTCATGGAGCACTCCGTAGGGCCCGCCTTCTTGAGAAGCGCCGTTGTCAGCCAGAAACACCAAAATGGTGTTATCCAGCTCACCCATTTCCTTTAAACCGTCAACAAATCGTCCTATTTGATCGTCTGTGTGATCTAAAAACGCAGCAAAGGCTTCTTGCAGTCTGCAGGCGACCGCTTGGTGAGATTCGGGGAGGTCATTCCAGGCTTCGACACCTCTGTTGCGAGGTGCCAGCTGGGTATCTTCCGACGTAACGCCCAGTTTTATTTGCTTCTGGTACCAGTCCTCGCGGGTCATGTCCCAACCCTGATCGTAACGCCCGCGATATTTTCGCAGATACTGGTCAGGTGCTTGATGGGGTGCATGGGTGGCGCCGAAGGGCAGATATGCAAAGAAAGGGCGATCCGAGCGGATCCCTTTGCTGTCGTTAATCATCTTTAAGAGTTGATCAACTAGATCTTCGCTTAGGTGGTAGCTCCCGCCCACCTTCGCAGGCGCGTCGATATGTTGGTTGTCGACAACAAGTTCCGGGTGAAACTGATCAGTTTCGCCCTCGAGAAATCCATAGAAGCGATCGAAGCCTCTCGCTAACGGCCATTGGTCGAAGGGCCCAGCAGCAGAAATGTCGTTGGTTGGGGCGAGGTGCCATTTTCCGGCACAGAATGTGGCGTATCCCTCTGACTGCAGAACCTCGGCGATTGTGGCTGCATGGTTAGTTATATGTCCGAGTTGGTGCGGAAAGCCTGTTTGGTGGTTCGATACAGACCTCATACCGACGCTGTGTTGTGACCTGCCCGTTAATAGGGCAGCCCGTGTAGGAGAACAGAGCGGGGTGACGTGGAAGTTTGTGAAACGAAGACCGTTGCCGGCCAGGGCGTCAATGTGCCTGGTGTCGATGTCGGAGCCGTAGCAACCCAACTGTGCAAATCCGGTGTCGTCTAGCAAGATAATTGCGACGTTCGGGGCCTCCCTCCCAGGGTGTTGCTTGGTGGGAAAATGAGGTTCAGACTCATCTAATGTTCTTCCGATTCGCCCCTGGAATTCAGGTAGAGGTTTAGTCGTCACGATGTCCTTTACAGGGAAACTGTTGTGAGGTCGTCGCCTATGACGATTTCACCGCGAAAGTGTTTCCGGGCCTCGGTAACCCACTCGGCGTATTGCTCTGCATTGGGCGCTGGGACCATGTGTGTGAGAACGAGTCTTTTCGCGTTAACCCGCTCTGCGGTTTGCGCTGCTTGTCCTACATCTGAGTGGTAATCCAAAATGTCGAGCATCATAGAGTTTGGGCTCAAGTTGACAAGGTCACTGCGGATGACAGTTTGAACATACGCATCGACCTCTCTCGCTAGTTCATCAACACCTTCACAGGGGACAGTGTCTCCCACTAGTGCTACGGATAACTCGCTGTGTTCTATGCGATAACCCAAAGTTGGCTTAACGGGAGCGTGTTCAGTGGCCGCGGTTCTGACGGACAGCTCGCCAACCGTGAATTGTTCGCCTGGAGCGAGCTCAACTACTTGGACTTGTGGGCCATGCGTCAGTTGTTCGTGATGTTCGATGCGGTAACTGATATCTGCCTCTAGGGCATGCATCTGCCTGTTCACGAATTCCTCGGTGCCTGGAGGGCCGTAGATGGGAAGCACAGCATTACCTTGACTCATGATCCAGTGAGTAGTGATGACGTCGTTGAGGTCGCAGATGTGATCACTGTGCAAGTGAGTGATGAGAACTGCGCTCAAAAATAAGGGTAATGATCCGGCTCCAGCCATTCTCATGACTACCCCGCGACCAGCATCGACGAGGAGATGACAGTCATCCACCTTGATCAGGGTCGAGGGGCCTGCTCGATTGGGATCTGGCAGCGGGCTACCTGTGCCTGTAAGAACGACGTCCATGCGGTCATTCTGCCAGAGACCCGGCCAGTTCTCGCGATGCGGGCCGTTCGAAAGTTAGCGAGACACTCACTGGAGATACACGAATTTCATAGCTTTCTCAGCAAATTGAGCTTCCAAAGTCCTAGGACCAAAGCCGCCGCTATAAAAAGTATTAGCCCAACAGACACCGCTAATCGTTCCCGTTTCTCGCCTCAAGCGCCGTTGATAGCACCAGTTTCAGCCAGATTAGCTACGACCTCTAACTCGAGGGAAGGTGAACGTTCATAAGGTGCTGTCGACAAGAACAAGTGCTGGACATTCCAACTCCGCAAGCTCTTTCCTCCCCCGGGAAAGTGCCGCAAGAATCGTGCTACAACTGGTCCATGCGATCTGTCCGTTCGCATTTCAGTACGCCAAAGCTGGGAGCAAGTTTCGAATATGAGTGATCTCGACGACGTAAAGAAATTCCTTGCCGACGAGACGGGACTAGCCACGATCAGCACGGTGCAAGCAGATGGCCGGGTGTTATCGAGCATCGCGAATTGCGGGGTAATCGTGCACCCAGTTACAGGAAGCGAATGCGTTGCGCTGGTCTCAATGGGCTCAGCGGGCCGTCTGAAACACGTACGTCGCGGCTCCGAGGTAACGATCGCAATTCGGCGTGGTTGGAATTGGGTAGCCGTAACCGGCAAGGCCGATCTCATTGGGCCAGACGACCAACAACACAACTTTGATACAGAGAAGCTTCGGCTACTGCTGCGCGAAATCTATATAGCGGCGGGCGGCCAACATGATGATTTCGATGAATACGACCGCGAGATGGTCCGAAGTCAACGAGCGGCTGTGCTTGTGGCCCCGACTCGCATCATCGGCAACCACCCTTCCAAATGAGCGCCAGCTCTTCCGATGCAACCGAGGCCCAACTTTCAAAAGGGGGTCCGACACTAGCTATCGCAAGCCTCGCAGCGATGGCAACCTACCTTGACAGTTCGGTCCTTTTTGTCGCCTTCCCCGATATCACCCAATCCTTTACTGCCGCCACAACCTCCACGTTGTCCTGGGTTCTAAATGCATACACAATCACCTTTGCTGCTCTACTAATCCCAGCAGGCAAACTCGCCGATCGCGTCGGCTCAAAGCAAGCTCTATTAGTCGGTGCGCTCATATTTACCGCAGCGTCAATGGTGTGCGGTCTCTCCCCCTCAATAGAGATCTTGATTTTCGCTCGCATCATTCAGGGTTTGGGTGCAGCGGTTTTAGTTCCCTCTTCACTCGCCTTAGTTTTGTCTGCCTACCCTCGAGAAAAACTGCCTCAGGTAGTAGCTATCTGGGGCGCTATGGGAGCGTTTTCCGCAGCGTTAGGCCCTTCAGTTGGTGGGGTCATCGTTAACGGCCTTGGGTGGCGCTGGATATTCTTCATGAACCTCCCAATCGGGGCGGTAACTCTAATTCTCGGCCCGAGGTACCTAAAGGAATCGAAAAACCCCGAGGTTCGAGTACCTAATCTGATTGGCGTCGCTCTCGTAGCCGTGGCTGCTGGCGTGATGTCGTTCGCGATAGTTAATTCTGATACTGCTGGCTGGGCGAGCGCCACGACTCTGACCATAGCTTTGATCGGCGTAGCGATTTTAGTGCTGTTCGTAGCTCACCAAAAACGAACTCAAGCTCCCACGTTGGACTTAGATCTCTTCGCCTTAACGAATTTTCGTTGGGGAATAATCGCGATGTTCATATACGCGATCTCTTTTGGAGCAATGTTTTTCGGCTCGCTTCTATTCATGGTCGAAGTCTGGCAGTGGTCCATCCTTAAAGCGGGCTTCGCGATCGCGCCCGGTCCAGCTCTTGTAGCAATTCTTGCGGCTGTTTTCGGCAAGCTGGCTCTACGGGTCGGACAACGGCCACTTATTTTGACAGGTGGAGTGCTCCTAACGGTCAGTGCGATCTATTGGCTAATCGCTCTTTCTTTCGAACCCAACTATTGGGTTGGATTTGTTCCACCATTCACCATCGTGGCTATTTCCATAGCTCTTATTTTCCCCCAGGTAACGAGTATCGCTGCCCAAGCGCTGCCTGCGGATCGGAGTGGTGTCGGCAGTGCCGCCATCCAGTCGGTCCGACAGTTCGGTCAGACATTTGGAGTGGCTCTCACATTGGCATTTGTAGGCAACACTTCCTACGCTCGCCGCGAGTTGTACGGTCACTTTGATCAGATTTGGTGGACGCTTGCAATACTCGGGTTGCTGACCACTCTTTGCGGCGTACCCATGGCTGTGACTAAAAAGGATTAGTGCTTTCTGGTTGACTACTCGTTCCTATATGGGGCTACCCCACGGTTCCTCATATGAGAAATGTGAGGTTCCTTTGCCCGGCCTCAGCCGTAACCAGTTCGATCCACTTTGCAGCCATGCGTAGCTCACCGTCTACTCGTCGAAGTTGGTACTGGGCTTGGCCCGGCCAGACTCGAAGTTCGCCAGTTGATTGAGCAGCTACCTCGTAGATTACAAAGTTCGCGTTCACCGAGAACACCGCCTCAGGCGCCTCAGCAATCTCAATGTTGGAGAGTATGCGCCGCACCGGCGACATCGGGAGTTGCGAAAGGCGTTTCCCAGTTTGTAGCTGCCTTATTCGTGTGGCTACGCGTGCTCGGTTGTCGTTCAGATATGCAAGCTGCTTTGCCGGATCGCCGTCAATACGCCCTGCTGGTACCCAATAATGAAAGTCTTCGGTGAGCAGCGCTTCCCATTCCTTGAGCAAAAACTCATCGGCGTACCGAGCTTCTCGATACAAGAATTCCTCTATTTCCGCTCTCGTCTCCAGCGAAGTCAATCTGATCTCTCTTCGCACATTATTTCCACATACCGGTACCAGAAACCGCGATTCGTAGTTTCATCGGATGCATCGCTTGATCGCACCCCGCTCGCATCGATTGTTTCTCGATGAAGACCTCTACTGAGGTCTATCCACCCTCGACCACTCTCCGCCCATGAGGTTGCTGCACCGGAGACTCCTACCTGGACCCGCTCCGCAGTAATAGCGTCGTCTGTCGTGATAAATGAGGCTGGTCCGACAGCCGCTTCGGTCTGGCGGAGAAGCCGTTCATTGAAGGCGTCGTCCGCTCCCTCAAATTGCACGGCGGTGTGTCGGTGAATCATTTCAGTGGGGCTCACTGGCTCCACAATTGCGATCACGGTTTCCCCTAAGAACAAATTAGGGAATAGAAACGCATGTGGTGGGCCGTCCCAGAGCATTTGCTGGGCCAAGTCTTCGCCTACACGTTCAGAAAGCGCGGAGAAGTAGCCTGCGACTCGTTCTCGACTTACCCCAAGCCAGGAGAGCTCTTGCTTATAACTTGGCCGCCAATCCAACTCAAGGTGTCCTTTCCCATAGTCAACCGCTCGTGAGCTCTTAACTGCCTCTCCCCCCACTGCAACATCGTCGTAGTAAGTGTCAGTGGAAGCTGACATTGACGCGTGAACAAACCCCACGTGATATCCATCACTGTCACTTTCGGGCCAAAGTTTCCAATTTGACTGCACTCGGTGCCCTAGCCAACCCTTCGATAGATCCACTCTGCCTGAGGGGCTCATTTCGCAGAGCCGGTCTATGAGTTCGTATCCAGCGTCCCCTAAGTGCTCATCGATCGATCCACCTCTTCCATCTAAATTTGCGAATACGAACCCTCGGTAACTTGCTACTTGGCCGGCCCGGTCCAGTCCGAGAGCTTCTTTAGGCTTTGAATATCCATCTGGAAACGGAACCGCTCGCAAGCTGCCATCTAGCCCAAATCTCCAATTGTGATAAGTGCATTGAAAGAACGACGCATTCCCTCTCTGCTCCCAGCACAACGCAGTTCCTCGATGTGCACACCGGTTCGATAGGACACCGATATCCCCATCATCGCCCCGAACCATGATGACCGATTCGTTACCCAATTGACGTTTAACCCAATCGCCGTTGTTCTTTATTTCGGATTCGTGCCCTACAAAGGCCCAACCTCTCACGAAGATTCGTTCCATCTCTTCTGCAAAGACTTCGGAATCATGAAGCAGGCTGCCGTGCACCCGGTCACCACGAACCAATTGTCGGTAGTCGATACCCATCCACACAGTCTCGCATGATGCGGCTAACGCGTTCAGAGATTCGGTGTTCCACCTAGCCGGTCTGAGACCCTAGATTGAGTGGTCCAGGAGGTGTCCATGAAAACCGTTGCCGTTACCTTAGATTCTGTCGGAGGACCGGTTCAGGTAGAGACCCTTGACCTGGGTGAGCCTCTTGACGGAGAAGTGCTAGTCAAGATGGGTGCAGCTGGAATTTGCCACAGCGATCAACACGCGATCACGGGTCAGCATGGAGCAGAGCTACCTTGTGTGCTCGGCCACGAAGGAGCAGGTGAAGTAGTTGCAGTTGGTCCGAACGTCACGACAATAAGAGTCGGCGATCGAGTTGCCCTTAATTGGGTGCCAAGCTGCGGGATCTGCTTCTATTGCGTCCGACAACAGCAACATTTGTGTTCGGATGGCACCGAGCGAATTTGGAGCGGTCTCTTAGCAGATGGCACAAGTCGGATTTCTCGTAACGGACAACCGATATTGCACTACTGCGGCATCTCAACTTGGTCCGAACACATGGTTGTTGCAGAAGTTAGCTGTAGGCGCATCCCCGACGCCGTGCCTTATGAGATAGCGGCGCTCATCGGGTGCGGTGTAGCAACGGGTGTAGGCGCCTCCGTTCACAGGGGACAGGTCTCAGAAGGCGACACGGTGGTGGTAGTCGGTGCAGGAGGGGTAGGCCTAAGTGCGGTAATGGGTGCCCATATGGCGGGTGCTGAGAGGATCATTGCCGTTGACCGCGCAGCAGCCAAAAAGGATCTCTCTGTTGATCTGGGGGCGACGGACTTTGTTGCCGCTGACGACGGGGCAATAGATGAAGTGTTGAGGGTTACCGGGGGTCGAGGTGCTGATGTTGTCATTGAAGCGATTGGCAACACTGCCCTCCAAGAGAGTTGGCTGAGGGCTGTTCGACCGGGAGGCACCATGGTGTTGGTGGGTGTTCCAAGCACCTCCGACTCGACGAGTTTCATCAGCGCTGATCTCATACGTTCAGAAAAGACGATTAAGGGCAGCTACTACGCTGCGACTGACACCGGGAAAGCGATCGATGACCTGTGCGCTGCATACATGCAAGAACGTTTACCTATCGACAGACTGATTTCGAAAAGAGTGCCGATCCAAGGCATTCAGCAAGCGATAGACGCGATGCTTACCGGAACAGAAGGGCGTACCGTCATTACCTTCGAATAAGAGAAGTCTCTCCCCAAGGGACATGTTCTCTTATCAACCCAACACCCACGCAAGAGGCCGCGGTACCACTCATGGTTGACGCATATATCCCTACAAACCAGCCTGGGAAGTTAAACCGAAACTACGTTTCTATATCAGCAGGCACTGAGTTTTTCGGCCACTGGCCACCTTCGCACAGTCTTAGCGCGTAGCTCCTGAGCTACATCCGGAGAAAAGAAATCGTAGTAACAGACGGCGTTAATAAATTCCGGTCCGGCGGTAGGTATACGGCCGAAGTCATCAAAGATCCCAAATGCGACGAAAGCGTTGCCGTCACGAGGAAAACCTATCTGCGTGCCGACAAGGTCACCTTTGAGCATTTCCAATGGCCCTATCCGATGAGACGTAGCTGCTTCTTGGCTGGGAACGTCGACAAAGTAAGGGGTTACCTCGGGCGAAAGTTCATACATGTGTTCGATGGTGAACCAAAGCCCTTCGCACTCAGTTTCAAATCTCAAGCCATACTGCACATCTCGAATCCCATCGGGATTAGCGCCGTTCAAATTCGATGACAAAAGGTACTTGAGGCCATATACAAGGGTGGCATCGGTCGGCATTCGAATCTCAATTTCATTCTGTCCGTAAGGGAGCCGGAAAATTCCTGGTTGTTCCAGAAGACCATCGATAACCCGCGCTGGAGGCTCCACTTCAGTTATTCGGCTCAGATCCTCAAACAGAAAGGTGTCGAACCAACCATCGAAACTTGTGGGGCACTGACCCCGCGGTTCAAGCGACAACTCCAGCGTCGTTGCCGCAATTCGACAGTCTGAGCCGACGCATTCCTTCAGAGTTATCGATACTTGATCAAGCACAAGGCCCCACTCAAGCTCACGGCTATAACTGACACCTGAGCCTGTACCAAACCCCGGCGCATTTGCTTCCCAAGTCAGCGACCCTCCCCCATAACCCTCGGCTTCGCAACTTACGTAATGCTTCACATTGTCGACAGTGCACACCGCCGCTAATTCTGTTTCACCAGCTCTAGTGGAATCTGTATTCCTTCCATCAGCAGTCCCCGACTGAGTAGACGTTGGAAGAACACTAGAGGTATCGATTTTGGTCTGGACCTGTTGGCAATCAGACTGTTCGCACTGCTGAAGGGTGATGACGACCAGCGGAACTAACTGATAGCTCTCCAAAAGTTCAATGTCGTATGTAGGCCCAGTGGTCCACCCAGCAATATTAGATTCCCATCGAAGGTCGGAACCTGATCGGGCACCACGGGCGCGGCAAAATATTTTAGGAATTGATTCGTCGAAATCACAGATGGCCTCTAGCTCCACTTGCAATGCAGCAGTAGTCGTGGTCCCATCTGGGATTGAAGCTGAGGTGCTAGTAGTGACAGCGCTTACAGTTGGGCTCAGACCAGAACCAGTTTGAAGATTCTCCGGACCGCTCCCGCAGGCGCAAAGCAACAATATGGAGAGCCCGACAGACCTTAATTTGCTCATGAAAAGCATTCTTGCACAGCAGCTATTGTGTTCCCCAAACCACTGGTGCTAAGGCCGCAAAACACCTGTTTTGGTGTCGGAGGGGGGACTTGAACCCCCACACCCTTAACGGGCACTAGATCCTTAGTCTAGCGCGTCTGCCAATTCCGCCACTCCGACGCCGTCCCGGTTGCCCGGAAGAAGGACTACTCTACCAACGTCCTCAAAGTTGCCAACATAGGTTGACCACTCGCAATCGCCTCGAGGGGCGTGATTAGGCGAGCAATAGACCCAGTATTAAAGTAGTGAAGCCGAAGGTGACTGCTACAACCACTGTTATGCGACTGAGGTTTTTTTCTGCGACTGTTGAACCCGCAGCTGTTGCACCGACGCTTCCTCCGAACATGTCCGAAACGCCCCCACCTTTGCCGCTGTGCAGCAGCACAAGGCCCACGAGCGAGAATGCAGAAATTAGATGCAAAGCACCAACTATCCAGGTCAACACAGGCTCGATGGTACCAGCCTCTATCCCCGACTCCTCGAACTGCGTTCTCGAGGTTAAGAACGGGGGCTAGTTGCCGATCCGGTGGGTAATTGGGGTGCTTCCCTTGCTCCCTGGAACCCAACCTTCCAAAATCGCCGAGAAGCCACCTGCTCCTCCCCCGGCACGAACGACCATGGGCGACCATGCAGGAAGTTTGCGTATCTCGCGCCCGGATTGAGAGCCAAATACTGTCTCCTCTTTAGACGACAGAGGTATTCCTTCCTCGATACCCAAGGCGCCTCTCGCTGAAAGTTCAGGGTCCATTTGGAGTAAGGGCTCTAACTCCTGATAGAACTTCGCCTTTGACCATCCCGCCCCGGCGAAGACATTCATATGTTCGGGGGTCATGACAATCATCGCTTCGCTTGGAAGTTTGCGGTTACCAACTGCTTGCAGTTGCTGAGCCAAAGTGCGGATTAAAGATTCGGGCGTTCGGGAGATTTGATCTATGCAACCTATAGGTCCGTGTCCAGCGAACAAGGTGACCGTGTTTTCGTCTCGTTCGAAGCCTCGAGTGACGGAAAGGGGGTCCCACCCCTCAGGCAGATTCTCTTCGTCTTCTGCGAAGCACCATCCAACTTTAGATGGGGCCCCCAACGCTGAACGATCAATTCCACCCACTCCAGGTTTGCCTCCGCCAACGTTTCTTACGACTAGCTGCAACGCGCGCCCTATTGTGGAATTTGCCCTGTTTCCTTGCCCTAAAGCGTTCTTGTCTGCGTTCATTCCGATTCGCTGACGAATCGGACCGTTGACAATAATGATCGGACCGGAGAACCACAAGGTGCACAGAAGACCGTGCATGTTGAAGTGGTCTGTGCACGCTGCTTCAACCGCCGCCAACACCACTGGCAGGTACTCGGGTTTGCATCCCGCCATAACCGCGTTAATCGCAACTTTTTCTACAGTGCAGGAATTGAGTGTCGGTGGAACGATCGCCACAATTTCGTCTGGCTGTCGCTCTGTTCCTGTCAACATGCGCGCTACCCGTTCCTCGGTGGGAGGAACTACAGGTAGGCCGTCAGACCATCCTCGATCGAACATTGCATCGAATTCGTCCTCAAGAGTCGCGAATTCCACAAGCCGGCTTTGGGTTAAGCGACCTCCGAATTTCAGATCGAGCGAATCCGCCAAATCGGGGTCCACGGACAAAGATCCGCATCCAGGACGCATTTCGGGGAGATCGCTTCCAAGCTCATCGACCCCAGACATCGCTTCCCAATCAGGACGACTCCACCCGACGGTGCGAGCTAACTCCACCCCGTCTTGCACAAACATCAATGTCGGCACCGTCTCTATGTCGTAATGCCATGAGAATTCCAAAGTTCGATCGTCGATCTTATTTGTGACTGCTTCTGGGAAATCAGGGTCGTCTTGGGTGTAGACGGTAACGCCCTGACCTCGCTGGTTGATCTCTTCGAGGACTGGTGCAATATCGACGCATGTAGGGCAGTCTCGTTTAACTACAGCGATGAGACCGTCTCGGAGCGCGGGGCGATTAGAACTCGACTGAACAGAGGACATACGTTGATACTAGGTGTCTTGAAAGCTTACGACCCTCGCGAAAGAGGCCGCATCGAGTGACGCTCCGCCGACCAAAGCGCCATCGATATCGGGCATCGACATCAATTCGCAAGCGTTGGAGGCATTCACCGATCCCCCATATTGGATTCTCACCTCTTCGGCCGCTGATTTCTTAATCGTTTCAATCACACTTCGAATATGGGCGCACATCTGCTGCGCATCCTCCGCAGACGCGGTGGCACCGGTACCTATAGCCCAGACTGGCTCGTACGCAACGACGGTGTTCATAAGCTTCTCTCCCTTTAAAGAAGCCAAGCTGCCTATCACCTGTGCTTCGACTACTGATTCAGCTTCGCCACCTTCTCGTTCTTGCAGCGTTTCCCCCACACAGACAATCGGGGTCATATCGTGTGTTGCTACCGCTAATGCTTTTGCCGCAACAACCTCGTTTGTTTCCCCGAACAAAGCTCTGCGTTCGCTGTGTCCCACGATGACGAAATCGACGTCCATCTTCTGCAACATCGCTGGCGACACTTCACCTGTAAAGGCACCTGAGGTTTCAGCGTGGCAGTTCTGTGCACCCAGCCGAAAGAGCATTCGGTCGGCGTCAATTACTGTCTGCACTGACCGAAGATCAGTGAACGGTGGATGAACTGAGACTTCTACTTCGTCATAGTCATGGTTTCGGAGTTCGTAGCTTAATTTTTGAACCAGTTGAATAGCTTCGAAGTGATTGAGATTCATCTTCCAATTACCGGAAATGAGTGGGGTGCGAGCCATAACGTTCCTTATTTTCGAAGAGCAGCTAATCCGGGGAGGTCGCCTAACTCCAAATACTCGAGACTGGCTCCCCCGCCAGTGCTGATGTGATCCATATACGGGCTTAGCCCGAATTCAGCTACGGCAGCGGCGCTATCTCCCCCTCCGACGACTGTAAATGCCCGAGAGTCGGCTAGGGCCTGTCCAATAGCTCTGGTGCCCGCCGCAAAACGCGGATCTTCGAACAATCCCATTGGGCCATTCCAAAAGACTGTTCTTGCTTCATGAATAGCATCGCCGAATTCAGCGGCGCTGCCAGGTCCAATGTCAAGGCCTTTCCATCCTTCTGGCATGGACTGCCCCATCTGACGGATTTCACCCTCGGGGCTGAGCGCTGTTATGTCTGTGGGTAGAAGTATCGGGGCTCCTGAATCGATGATTCGCTTGCACGCGTCAACTTGCTCATCTTCACAGAGCGAGTCTCCGACGTTGTTTCCGAGGGCTTTCAGAAAGGTGAAACACATGCCGCCCCCGATAACGAGCCGGTCAACTACTCCGAGTAAAGCCTCAATAACACCTAGTTTGTCGCTGACTTTAGCGCCGCCCAGGACAGCCAAAAAAGGTCTTTGTGGCGTAGATCTCATTGCTCCCAGCACCTCGACTTCTTTTTCTAAGAGTCGACCTGCCGCTGACGGTAGCAAGGTTGGGGGGCCGACAACTGATGCATGAGAACGGTGGGATACGCCGAAAGCATCATTGATGTAGCCTTCGAAGGCTGTGCCCCCTGCACCTTCGACTAGGTACTGGACAAACTCTGGTGAGTTCCCTGTCTCTCCTGGGTCAAATCTGAGGTTTTCGATAATTTCTACACCGGGGATCAATTGATTAATTCGGCTACGAAGAACGTCGACTGAGAATCGTTTGTCCGGTTTACCATCGGGTCGCCCGAAGTGGGTGCAGAGAACGACGTGGGCGCCTCTTTCCTGCAACCAGGAAAGTGTTGGCACGGCGGCCTTAATCCTCAAGTCGTCTGCGATCTCTCCGTCTCTGAGGGGAACGTTAAAATCGCAGCGAACCAATATGCGCTTGCCTTCTAGATCACCAACCGATGATTCTAAATCTTCGAGGGTTGGGACTGAGAAATCATTCACGTCGCGCTCAACCGCAGGTAATCCCAACGAGGTCGACTAAACGATTTGAGTATCCCCATTCGTTGTCGTACCAACCGCTGACCTTGACAAGATTGTCCATCGTCATAGTGAGACCAGCGTCAAATACGCAGCTGGAGGGATCTCCTACGATGTCTGCGGAAACCAATGGGTCTTCGCTGTAGGCGAGGATGCCCGCGAGCGGCGCTTTAGCGGCGGCCTCCTCGAAGGCGGCGTTAATCTCCTCGACTGTGGGACTGGACGCGAGAACTGCGGTGAAGTCGGTGATAGACCCATCAGGAATCGGCACTCGCAGTGAAGTGCCATCGAGTTTGCCGTTCATCGCTTGGAGCACCAGTCCCGTAGCGCGAGCAGCTCCTGTAGAAGTAGGGATGATATTCACAGCAGATGCCCTAGCCCTCCTGAGGTCACTATGTGGGCCATCGACAAGCGACTGATCGCCTGTGTACGCGTGCACTGTCGTCATGAGACCTTTTTCCACTCCGAAGGCATCATCTAAGACTTGGACCATCGGGACAAAGCAGTTTGTTGTGCAACTGGCATTAGAGATCACCTGGTGCGCGTCTTTGTCGAATTCGTCGTGGTTGACCCCAACGACGATGGTTGCGTCAGCCCCACTGGCCGGAGCAGAGACGATCACCAAGGGTGCTCCTGCGTCTAGATGTTGAGCGGCTTGATCCCTGTCGGTGAAGATCCCCGTCGATTCGATTACGACATCGACTTCTAGTTCAGCCCATGGCAAGTCGCTGGGGTTTCGTTCGGACAGGACCTTCAGCAGCTGACCGTCTATGGAAATACCGCCTTCTGTTGCTGAAATGTCATTGGGTAGATTCCCCAACACGGAGTCGTACTTCAATAAATGAGCCATCGTGCTTTGGTCGCCGAGGTCATTCACTGCGACGATTTCAAGATCAGCACCTTGCTTTTGAGCGGCTCGGAAGAAGTTTCTACCGATCCGACCGAAACCATTTATGCCAACACGCACGGTCATAGAGGACTCGCTTTCTAAGAGGGAATAGAGACGCTGCTGAATGTCTACCGCATGGGTCGCAGACTGTGGCGAATTGATGGTCTACTTCTATATTTCTTTTGATTCGAGGTCGCGGTGGCGCGTGCGAGGCGTATAGCCATTCTCCGTCAAAATTCGCCCTATTTCTTCGGCAACCACGACACTCCTGTGACGACCTCCGGTGCACCCGAAGGCAACAGTCAGGTATGCCTTACCTTCTTCGACATAGGAAGGAACCAAAAAGTCAAGTAGTGGCATAAGCCGCTCCAGAAACAAGACAGTTGATGACTCTCCGAGTACATAATCCCTTACTTCTTGATCCAAACCTGTACGCGGACGTAGCTCTGGAAGCCAGTGTGGGTTAGCTAAAAATCGACAGTCGATGACTAAATCAGCTTCTGTGGGGATGCCATGTTTATACCCAAACGACATGATTGTTGTCTGCATTAGTTGGTTTCGACCAGCTTCGCTGAAAGCTTCAACGACGCGTGATTTCAATTCATGCACGATGAGGTCACCAGTATCAATCACCAGATCAGCTTTTTGTTTGATCGGATCCAAAAGCTCACGTTCTCGCTGGATCGCTTCAACAACGGACTCGCTGTTGGTTGCGAGAGGGTGTCGTCGACGCGTTTGGTCGTAGCGACGAAGAAGCACGTCTGTAGGCGCATCTAAGAAAACGACGCTTACTCGAGCTGAGGACGTACTCAGACCTGCCAAGAAGTCCAAGAGGTCTTCTTGGTGCTGATGTGACCCAGCGACCAGGGCCAGCCGCTGGACTCGGGGGTCTGAAGCGGTGAGCAGCTCCGCTGCTGATGAGAGCAAGCTGGATGGAAGGTTGTCGATGACGAACCAACCTAAATCTTCCAGAGTGTCAGCTACCGTTGAACGGCCGGCGCCAGACAGTCCGGCCACTACCACAAAGTTTGGTCCGTCCTGCATGGTTAAAGCCTAGGTCGCCTCACTGCGAACATCAGCGCTTCCTGCAGATGAGCACCAACAGCCGCGGGATGTGTGCTGCAGCCCGATAGGAGGCATTGCGTTCCAGAAACCCTGCTGGCGGCGACGGTTCAAGCATGCGTTCTAGCTGAAGATCGTTCTCTGAGAGCGCGTTGACGTACTCGCTCAAAGGCCGATGGACAAATGGAATGTGCACACCGAGTTGAACTTCCTCAACGGTTTCCTGTTCTACGAGGTAGTGGCCGACACGCCAATAGTGGGTTGGTGGGTCGGACATATGATCGTCAACCCATCCGCTTCCAGGAGTTTGCAAGAGTGGGTGATTCAACAAGAAAATAAACTTTCCGCCTTGCACCAACACTCGGGAGACTTCCATGATTGCTTGCCTCAGGGCGGTTATGTGCTCAAAGACAAGACATGCCACCGCTGTGTCGAATACTTCTGCCGCAAATGGGAGCGCCGTTGCGGAAGCTTGGCCATATACCTCGCGAGTGCTGCGGCGTGTGGCTTCACTGACCTGGCTCCATGCTGGATCGACGCCAAAGACCTTGGTTGAGTTAGATGAGAGAAGCCGAGCCACCTGCCCTTCCCCGCAACCAATATCGAGGACTCTGCCACCTTCGACCACTAAGTCCGTCAATAAGGGAAGGATCTGTTCCTCATATTCGGGATCCGCGCCCTGAGTGAACTCCCGCTGCCACCAGTTGGAGTGTTGTTCCCACGAATCTTGGATCACGCGCTGCCCTGAGTTCGGTCGTACACGGCATGTGCTACCGGATCAGGTAACCACGTCAGGGCCAGGAGCTCATCGAGTGACGCTTGTTGCACCTTTCGTACACCCCCGAATTCCTTTATTAAACGTTTGCGACGTACGTCTCCTAGCCCAGATATATCGTCCAGTACGCTGCGCGTCATTCTTTTTTTGCGAAGGACGCGATGATAGTTGACTGCGAAACGGTGACTTTCGTCCCGGATGCGTTGCAAAAGATACAGAGCCTCCGAGCCTCGCGGTAACTCGATGGGTGTCGAACGTCCGGGGACAAATACTTCCTCAAATTGCTTAGCGAGAGCAGCTACCGGGATTTCCTCGCTTAAACCGAGCGTTTCTAAGACTTTTACGGCTACACCTAACTGGCCTTTACCGCCATCGACAACTAGCAGCTGGGGCGGATACGCGAACTTTCCGGGAGCTTCACCTGGGGCCTCCCTTTCAGCGAGGAGATTTCTGAATCGCCGATACAGCACTTCCTCCATGGCTGCAAAGTCGTCATTTCCTCCAACATCTCTGATTTTGAAGCGACGGTATTCGCTCTTGCGAGGTACGGCGTCTTCAAGCACGACCATTGAGCCCACGTAGTCAGTCCCTTGGAGGTGACTCATGTCGTAGCACTCAATCCGTAAGGGTGCGTTGGGAAGCTGCAAGTGGGTCTGCAGTTCTTGTAGCGCGCGAGCTCGACTGTTGTGATCAGTGCCTCTCTTTAGCCTGTGACGAGTGAAGGTCTCTTTTGCGTTTCGCGTCGCTGTTTCGTGCAACGCTCGCTTGTCGCCGCGCATTGGTACCCGTATCTCAACCCGAGATCCCCGCTGCTTCGTAAGCCACTGTTCGTAGAGGCCTTGCCGGTCGGGTAATGAGGGAACGAAAACGTTTTTGGGCATCCCAATCGGATTTTCTTGGTGGTAGAAGTCTTCAATGATCCTGGCAATTAAGTCTGGTTGGGTAATGTCTTCAACTTTGTCGACAATTGAGCCGCGTTGCCCCATAACGCGGCCCTTACGCACGTAAAACACCTGCACTGATGCTTCCAGTTCGTCGTCGTGGAGCCCAATTACGTCGAAATCTTCGTTTCGGGTGCCCGCGATTTGGCGTTTCTCTATGGCTCTCTCAACACTGGATAGACGGTCACGAAGCCTTGCTGCTAATTCGAATTCAGTAGCGCTGCTTGCCTCGCGCATCCGGGCGTTGAGTTCTTTCACCACATCGTCTGTATCGCCCTCTAAGAAGCGTATGAGCTTGCGAACTAGGCCTTCATAGTCTTCGGTCGATATTTCCCCGACGCAGGGACCAGCACATTGTTCAATGTGAAACAACAGACATGGTCTCCCCAGTCGCTGGTGCTCCGCAAACTTGTTGTCGCTACAAGTGCGGATGGGAAAGGTCCTCAACAAGAGATCTAAAGTTTCGCGAATCGCGTGGGCATGCCCAAATGGCCCGAAGTACCTGTTGCCCCTCTTTCTCTTGCCGCGCATGACCATCGCCCGTGGCCATTCATCTCGGAGAGTGATGGAAAGAAAGGGATACGACTTATCATCGCGGAGACGAACGTTAAACCTCGGCTGGTGTCTCTGAATCAAGCTGTACTCAAGCATGAGAGCATCTACTTCAGTTGCCACCTCGATCCACTCCACCGACGCCGCTGTTTCCAACATTTGGAGAGTGCGAGGGTGAAGATTTCGAGCGTCTTGGAAATAGCTGTTCAGCCGGTTCCGTAGGCTCTTGGCCTTACCAACATAGATAATGCGTCCGTCAGCATCCTTGAATTGATAGCTACCTGGCTGATCGGGAACTGAACCAGATTCGGGACGCAGAGCCATACCTAAATGCTATTGGGCGAACGCAACGTCAGTTTGACAGGACAGCACCGAGGAAGCGGCCGGTGTGACTAGCCGACACTTTTGCAACATTTTCGGGCGGACCGCTGGCCACTACCAGACCACCGCCATCTCCACCTTCAGGACCCATGTCAATAATCCAATCGGCAGTCTTAATCACATCGAGATTATGTTCGATGACGATCACCGTATTGCCTTGGTCAACCAAACGGCTTAGAACTGCGAGTAAGCGCCGGATGTCTTCGAAATGAAGTCCCGTCGTGGGTTCATCCAAAATATAGATTGTGTGGCCAGTAGGTCTTTTAGCTAGCTCGCTGGCCAGTTTCACTCGTTGAGCTTCTCCACCAGACAATGTCGTAGCGGGCTGACCCAGTCGGATATAGCCGAGCCCTACGTCCACAAGGGTTTGCATGTGGCGGGCAATCGGTGGCTGGGCAGAAAAAAACTCCAGTGCTTCTTCACAGGGCATATTCAACACATCCGCGATGGTCATGCCTTTGAAACGCACTTCCAGTGTTTCACGGTTGTATCGAGCCCCTTTACAAATCTCGCATGGGACGTACACATCCGGAAGAAAATGCATTTCGATTTTTATGGTTCCGTCGCCCGAACAGGCTTCACATCGCCCGCCCTTGACGTTGAAACTGAATCGCCCTGGCAGATACCCGCGAACTTTCGACTCATTGGTTGCCGAAAAAAGCTTTCGAATATTGTCAAAGGCGCCTGTGTAAGTCGCTGGATTTGAGCGAGGTGTTCTTCCGATCGGCGACTGGTCGATGTCAATTACTTTGTCCAGGGCCTCCCATCCTTCAAGTGAGGTATGTAGTCCAGGAACCTCTTTCGATTTATAGATTCGTTGCATCAACGACTTCCGAAGGATCTCGTTGATCAAGGTACTTTTGCCCGACCCAGATACACCCGTTACAGCGACGAAACAACCAAGCGGTATCTCGACATCAATTGAACGAAGGTTATTTTCTCGAGCTCCTTTAACGGTCAGGGTCTCCGAAATCGGTTCCCGGCGTTTTTCGGGTGTTTCTATGCTTCGACTACCTCGCAGATAGTCACCGGTAATCGACCCCTTTGCACCTGGGAGACCTTTTACCGG